>MAAC01011125.1_pt1 | contig 150952 bp, 122 predicted proteins | sample 1115981 | NCBI WGS metagenome assembly MAAC01 (sample SAMN04961126, study PRJNA320927) | seawater metagenome | isolation source: sample BD02T64 sea water enriched with oil for 64 days | place: USA:Gulf of Mexico | collected 2013-07-27 | reverse complement strand
AGCTCTTTCTCGGAATTCTGTAGTATATTCTTTCTTTGTTCGCTTGCTCACTGCTTTCTCCTCAATTTCTATTCATAGTTTAAATGAAATTGAGTGTCCGGGTTAGTGTAGCCAGACCACTTTGCATGGGTGTCGTAGTCGCTCTTCATATGCATTTGTGACAGACATCGTTTTATATATTTATAAGATTTGAGTCGGTATGGGTATGAGTGTTGTGATATTGCTCATTTCCTATAGGATGAATGCGGGATGAACGTCCCAAAACAAGCCAATCTAAAATACTAATTCAGGGAGAGAATAAATGGCTAAGACAAAACTATCGCTATTGGCAGTGTCTGCCGCGTCCGTACTCGGACTTTCAGCTTGTGTTCAACAGCTATGGACTGCAACCTATCCAGGGCCAAACAATTACTATAGTGAAGTGTATGATATTGTCGTAGGCACTAATAACAATGTCATTATTGAAGGGCGAACAAAGGCGCCAGACAACTCTGACACATTATTTGTAGCTCAATATAATTCACAGGGATCTTTATTGTGGGATTATTCAATTCCCAACTACGTTGCGCTTCGCGAAAACACGGCGGGAACCTCTTCACTACGAACAGTGAATAATGGCAATGTTTTTGCTTCAGGGGCTAATATTGACGGTCAATCGTGGAAAATACTAACGCTCTCATCAGAAGGAGAATTATTATGGGAAAAGGATTTTTCGTTTGATTCACAATGGAAAGACATCGCAGTATCAAGAGAAGGAATATATTACCTATTAGGTTGGTTTGAAAATAGAGCGCTAGTGATGGCTTTCGATGAACAGGGTAATGACCTTTGGGAATATGAAGTCAATGCTATAGCACCTGATGATTCCAGTGTTAATTTACCCAATTTAGGTAGTCGACTTATTAACGGATTTTCTGCGGGGCATATGGAAGTCGCTGTAGATGGGCGAATAGTCGTTAACGTGGGTGAAACATTATTTATTCTAAACTCAGATGGTAGTTTGAATGACTCAATATCGGCGATCGAATTAGGCGTCGACTTTTTCTTGGATCACTCCATCAGCGAGCACAATATTGCATTATTAGGAACGGAATCTAGTGTCGATGGAATCAATGGAAATACGATTGCATTTATCTTGAATGCGGAACTTGCAGTAATAGACTCTGCTGAAATAGGAAAACCCATTGATTCAGGCAGTATTGCAATGCTAGGTGAATCATCTGCCTGCGTTAGTTTCGTAACGGGCTACACAGGCAGTGTAACCCAAGCATTGGCTATGATTAGTATGACTGAGGAAGAATGGGGCTTTGAAACAACAGCTGAATACGCCTTCTATTCCCCTGTATCCCTAAAAACAGACGACAAGCATTGCTACCTCTCAACGTCAGAATCACTTATTTCGCCCACCTTAACATCCTATACCTACCGTTATGATGTAACGGGAAAACTGGTTGATACCATAGCTTTAGAAGATTTCGGATTAGCTGCCATTGAACTAAGTGGTTCCGATGTCTATTCTGGCGGCATTACTGGAAATTATGACGGCATTGAAGGTACAACAGCAACTATTGTGAAACACAAAATACGATAATCTTGTTATTTTTGATACTGAGAGGCCCCCCTACCTAACTCCACAGGAAAAAATTAGACGGCTGGAAGCAGGTAGGGGAACCTATACACTCATCTCCCCTCTTAGTCCAAAAGACCTAAGTTCTCAAAACTGCGACGTTACCCAAATAAAATCAACACTATTCACTTAGTATCGCACCGCTCAAGTCCACAGCCCAACGGAATTGACAGTTACAGAAGCTAGCCACATACAACATTGATGTCAACCTATCACACATCGGAAGTAAATTATGGATAAACTATTTTTTTGCATTATTTCAATATTGTTGAGCTTATCACTCTCATCCTGCGGGGGAGAAAGCGAGGATTATTCTATACGCAACCAATCCGACCTAGATGCACTATCAGGTCTCTCATCGATCCCAGGGGATTTAGTTGTCGCACCTTGCTCATCCTCTCTTTGCAATTCAAATCCCTTAGAAAATCTGGACGGCCTCGAGAGCTTAACATCCATTGGTGGCGCTCTTGTAATTAGGGATAACGAATTTCTAACGAGTATTGAGGGTCTTAAGAATCTAGCAACAATTGGTGGAACTCTTTTTATTAAAAATAATAGCACCCTGCCAAGTCTTGTTGGACTGACCGGTCTGACCTCTGTTGGCCAATCACCACAACCTAATGAAATTGGGGGGATTGTCATATGGAACAATGACAGCCTGATGAACTTACAAGCATTGGAGGGTTTACCTTCAACAGGTCCAAAGATTGAAATTAGTGAAAATAGTATGCTGACAACTATTGATGGTCTCACCCCCCCTTCTATTGTCACTACCCTCTATATTACCGATAACGCAGCACTTACCGACATCGATGAACTAAGTAATATACAAAATGTTGGGAAAATGACTATTAGCGACAACAACGAATTAACAAGTCTCCAGGGGCTTGAAAACGTGACCTCCGCTGACAACATCACCATTAGTAACAACCCGCTGATCACAAGCCTAGAAGGCCTTAAGAACCTAGCAAGAGTTAACGAAAACCTTAGAGTCACCCACAGTAAAATAGCAAACCTCGTAGGACTGGATAACTTAACGTTCGTTGGTTGGGGGGTTAGCATTTCGAACAACAATAATCTCATAAGCCTTGAAGGCCTTAGAAACTTGGCCGTTATCGATGGCGAACTGTCTATCGGGAACAACAACTTACTAACCGATTTAGAAGGGCTTAACAGTCTTACTTCCGTTGGCATGAACACTCAACCAACAGAGAAAGGCGGAATTAACATATGGAGCAACGATAATTTAACCAGCCTAACAGCACTTGAAAATGTAACATCGCTAGCTGAGAGAATTGAAATCGACGCTAACAATAGTCTGACAAGCTTAGTAGGATTAAATCATATTCCCCCTTCCCTATCTGCACTTATCATTACAGGCAACCCCATCTTGGTTGACCTTGAGGTGCTTAGCAATATTACTTCTGTCTCCGGCGATCTTACTATCAGTCGCAATGATCTGTTGACTAACCTTAATATGCTTAGGAACACAATGTCTGTTGGCGGCACGCTGACCATCTCTGCTAGTGATCGCATTACAGACCTCAGCGGGCTGCAAAATGTAACGTCTGCGGGGGACCTTTATATCTTGACATGCAGTGTACTGACTACGCTTGATGCGCTTAGCAATATCACTTCTGTAGACACCCTGAGAGTGGGTGACAACGAACGATTAACTAGCCTTGATGGACTTCATAACATCACGTCTGCAAGCGGAAAGGTTAGGATTTACGGCAATGAACAAATGGATACCCTTGATGCATTAAATAGCATAACAACTATTGGTTTTGGACTTTCCATTTCTAATAACAACCTCCTAACAAATCTTAATGGACTACATAATGTTACCTCTATAGGTGACGGTGGTCTTACCATTAATGATAACGACCTCCTAACAAGCATTGATAGTCTGAGCAATATTACTTCTATTGGCTTTGGGCTGAATATCACCAACAATGATCTTCTAACAAACCTTGATGGCCTGGAAAACATTACCACTATTGGCTGGGAGCTTGGGGTTGCCAATAATAGTCAACTATCCGACATTTCCGCGCTCAACAGCGTCCACTCTATTGGCAGAGATTTCTCCTTTCAATTTAATCCTGAACTTTGTACCAACCACATCGAGGTACTCAGCGACTTGATTGAGCAACGAGATGGAATTTCGAGAGATATAACCATTTCTGACAATAAAGATTGCATATAGGATTTGAAAAACTAGATTGTTAATAGTGAATCTAATTGGCCCTTGATTGACCCTTTCGAGAATCAAGGGCCAATTAAATTTACTACGCAAACTCGTAAAATTGAGACGTCTATCACAAACCACAATCTTCTTAGAAAAACTCGCCCATTCACATGTCCTACTTTCCTTCCGTCGATCGTCTTTAGATTATCTGATGCAGTTCATCGCAACGGCTATCAGATCAGCAACCTTTATTTAGGACGTTTTAACATTACAGTAGGGATTATTTTCATGGCATTTACAAAAAAACTCAGTCTTGCAGTTGCCGCAATCGGTATGGCTGCCACTTCCACGGGTGCTCTAGCCAAACCATTCGCAACCATGACCACTGAAACACTCAATACAGCAGGGTCTGCGCAATACAATGGTCGATATGTGTATGATTGCTCCAACGTAACCGTTACCCCCGCGGTAGGTCTATTTGGTATCAATGGTGTCGACGCTATCGCCCTTCCCTTTATCGGCGACCCTGTTCCTGGCAAGTGCGTACAAAGAGAATTGGTTGATGAACATACACCCTATTTCAATTCAGGGAAAACAGGTGATTTTGACCCCAATGGAGAGCCGCAGTATTTAGCAGGAGGAATCATTCCTGAAGATGACATAATTGAAGAGGTATATAGCCACGTTGAAAACATCTGCAAGGGTGGCCTCACCTTACTACCTGGACTAATTTTCACCGGCGTAGGTGAAAACCATGATATCGAGAACGACCCCAACAATTGTGCTGGACTAGCCTCATTAGCCACACGAGAATTTATTCGTAGCTTCCGAGAAGTTGTACCGGCCCCAATGATGTCCGCCAATTTAGAATACCGTCAAACGGTTGATCATCACACTGCATTTTGGGGTGGCATGCGCTGGGATGTTTACCACCGATATAGCAAAATACCGAACATGAATTATGAGACCTACGACTATGGTGCAGACAACCCCTCACCATTTGCTTCGGTTTACACCTCGGGTGACAACAATACTCCTGATCCACTTGCGTTTAACATGGTTAAGCATGACTTCAACTATCGATATGTGGAGTTTGGTGGCGTTACAACAACGCCGTTTTTCGACGGACAGGTACTCATGGAATGTACCCAGGATGTAGTTACAGGTTATTTGTCACTGGGTTCCTATGACACAACGGACTATAGTATTTCAACCCATGCAAATGGCGGCTCCATTGCCGGCTGCACACTATATCTCGACGGTGCAAATCATGACGTGGTGGCGAATGGAATTCAGGCGGTTGGCTGGACTCTAGACGTTGTCACCTCTGTCGACCAAATAGGTACGGAATATTCCTGTGATGATGATTCATTGGATTTAGCTATTGATATTATCGGAGCCGACCCTGAAGATCATCACTTATGTGACTAAGCACTACGTCACATAATAAACACAAAGGCCTTATCTACCTGAATTCACCAGGTGAATAAGGCCTTTTCAGTTTCTAGCGGCACTACCCTACAGTGATGAATAGCGACTCAATGCTCTAGACTAGACCTACTCCAATCAGACGTAGATATTCACAGAGGCACGCAAGAATTGATTAACGTTTTAGTTTTTTCTTGTAATAAGCATGGTTGCTGATACCCTCCTCTCTTTACACCCTAGGCCGCATATTTGGAAGACAACATTTAGCCACTGAGATGTTAGTAGAATAGAATTATGGTCGACACCAACCAAGCGTCACGGCAGAAATTCACCCAGCTATTTCATCAACACCAGCATGAGCTACTACGGCTGCTATCAGCCAAAGTGTCCAACGTCCAGGATGCTGAAGATATTCTGCAAGATCTATTTATTAAAGTATCAGCGTTTGATAACCAATCTTCAAAAGATATCGACAATCCCAAACACTATCTGTTTAAGATCGCCAACAACATGGCGCTGGACTTTCTTCGTAGAAAATCACGTCAAACCCATTATTTCTCAGACGAAAATGTAATCGAATTTGAATCAACCAAAGCCGCGGTTGATTCACCGGATCGAATTTTAGTTGGCCAACAACAAGCTGATCAATTACGCAAGGCACTTACTGCCATGCCCACTCAACGACGGCAAGCATTTTTACTCTTTAAGTACCGAAATTTAACCCGCAGCCAAATCTCAGTGGAACTCAATCTATCTATTGATGCCGTTGAAAAACATCTAGTACGCGCCTTGAAAAATTGTAGAGATGCCCTTAAACGAGGAGAGGCAATTGACTAAACCTCTAGATAAACACTCAGAAGACGCACTGCTAGATCCCGTTTTCTTAGAATTTATAACAAATCAAGAAACAGACCAGCCATCCAATACACAAGAGTTAAGTGACGTGTGGGATGCACTAGATTCTCTTGCCGATGATAGTTTTTCCGAATTAGCCGCCTTCGACGCCAAGACAGCTGAACCTACGCACCAGGTAATACGACCTTTTCTTACTCGGCCAATTGGGTTTGGCGCCATTGCGGCTGCCCTTCTCATTGCGCTGATCCTTCCTTTATCCTATCTGGGCCTACCGACAGAATATTCGATCGCCAAGGGGCAGCAATTAACAGTGACTCTAAGGGATAATTCTACTGTCGAGCTTGGGGGAAACACGCTCGTAACGGTACAGGAAGGCTGGGGAAATCGATCCGTTAGCATCGAGAAAGGTAATGCATATTTTTCGGTGACACCTAACAGATCTAAACCATTTACTGTCCACTTAGGGGATTCAATCGTAACAGTACTAGGAACCACCTTTAATATTTATCGAAGCAAAAAGCTAATTGAAGTCGTCGTCGAAAGTGGAAAAGTTAACATCTCAGAGAATCGTTCTAGCACACGCGTAGTTGAAAACGTCGACCTAACAAAGAATCAAAAGCTAATCATCAAGAAGGGGCAAACATTACAGGTTGTCAGGAATGTCGATATAAACGGAGAAATAGGCTGGCGACACGGCTTTATTCACTTCAAACAAACCTCTCTAGAAACAGTAGTGGAAAGGATGAGTGACTTCTATAACACGCCTATCTATATTAGAAACAAAAAGCACCGAAACATGCTTCTAACCGGTGTTTTCAAAACGAACGATCTTGATAATTTTCTGGCCAGCCTAGCATTAGTCGCACAAATTAAAGTTGACAACGAACAACCAGGGGTCGTGTATCTCTACTGATCTTACCATTGCACCAACATGAGGTTGTCGTTTTTCGCTTTATTGCTAATCGTATTGTCAGCAACACTGGAGGCTAAAGGGTTCACCGTCCAGCCGAATACGCTTAACAAAACACTCATCGAGGTTGACATTTCAGCTCAACCCCTCGAGGATGCCCTTACACAACTGGCGACTAACCACAGCATTCCTATTGTCTTCAAATCCGATAGTGTCAACGCTTTTTCTGCCAAACCTCTCAAGGGAACAATGAGCCTTCGGCTAGCACTGGAGTCGTTGTTGGTCGATATTCCTTTATCCTTTACCATTATCGACAATGCATGGGTTGCCATAACCCCAACAAAGAAAACTCTCACATACAACTCTACGCAAAAAAAACGCCTACCACTGAAAATACGTCCCCCTGCAATATCAGAGATTGTCGTGGTCGGCGAATACCTCGATCTCGGATGTTGTCGAAACTCACCCTCTACCGCAACCAAAACCTATATCCCCACCATTGAAGTGCCTAAATCCATAGAAGGCATTAGCGCTGACCTACTTAAAGACCGAGGTAACGCAACATTATCAGAGGCGTTTAGAGCGTATTCATCCATCAATGTGACTGATCTACGTGGCAATATTAATGTAAGAGGTTTCAAGCTATCCAATAGATCTATTCTAAAAGACGGGCAGTCAATCGTAAGTCATGGTATTTCAGCGCTAACACTGAATAACATCGAAGGCATAGAGGTGGTTAAAGGTGCCAACTCAACATTATATGGCTATGGTCAGCCTGGGGCGGTTATCAACCTCATTACGAAAAAACCAAGAAAAGCGGCATTTACCAACATCACTCTTAGCACGGGTAACTACGACCAATACATCGCAATTGACGCAAACAGCCCCACATTGATAAGCGATGATCTATTCGTTCGCATTAACGGTTTATTCCGAGAAGAGTTCCCTAAGAAGGCGTCGCGAGGTGCACTGACTCAACTGGAGCTTTCCCCATCCATCAGCCTGCAGATTAATGATACGGACAAGCTTCTTATAGACATTAACTATAGCCAGCAAAGAATCAACGGGCACGGAGGTAAGAGGCCCTTCGATCAAATAGAAATCGCCGATCAGTTTGGCATCGATTTCTTTGATGTCACGCATCCAAATTGGAACGGAGATGCATCAGATTTTTATCCGAATACCGGTCTAGAAAATGAAGAGACTCACGACTCGACCGTGACGGAACTAAGGATAAACTACCAAGGTTTGACACGAACCGGCTGGGATTATTCCGTCAATACCTATTACGGTGATAGCAAATTCACGAGCCAATACGCCAACGATCTTAATGTCTGGTTAAATCCAGCGTTTGATCCGCAACCTTTTCCATTCTCATTTCTCGACCCCTTAACTTACCTAAAAACGCTATTCGACAACAACGCAAATTTCATTCAACACTACCGCGACGTTCGCGCGGATTTCATTACCTTAATGCAGGACGAATATGGAATCGCACCCGAGGATGTAGTGGATACATTATATAATCAGGGTAACGACATACCGTTCTGGAGGGATAATAATCTACGCTTTTATCAGGTAGCCTTTGACCAAAAAGCACATGTAGATCAGTTCAATCTGGACATATCAATAAGCAGGGATTTTTTCCTATTTGAACAAAAGCATTCACTATTATTAGGTCTATTACATACCACCAGCAACTCTGAAGGCCTAGCAAGCCAACGATATAACAAATCACTGTATGAGCAAGGTGCCTCCCTGGTGTCAAACGCATCAAATAACGACGATCTATTTCTCGGCTGGGCTTTACAACGCTACGCTGCCCTGCCCTGGTATTTCCCATACCATGAAAACAACACGGCTGATATCACGCTTCCAACTGCGATTTCTGAGTTAGCAGGCATAGAAAAAGGACAGAGCTTTGTACTGGATGGCACCTTTCCATACAAAATCTCTAAAACAGAAACAACACTCAGTGGTGTCTATTTACAAGATCAAATTTCCCTTAGCGAGCACTGGAAATTATTGGTGTCGACAGGCTTCTATCAATACACACGTAATTTTGATACAGCGTCCCTTAATTCACTCTTCATGCTGATAGGAGAGCGACAGATTATTTCTAGGAGCAGCACTGCCCACGACAAGTTCTTCGCACCATCGATTGGCGTAACCTATCTACCCCTTCAAACACTGTCTTTTTACGCAAACGTCGGTATTCAATACGACCTTCTCAATGGCGTAAATGCCAACCAAACAGCCCTAGACCCAGAAAAAACAGAAACAGAAGAAATCGGTGCTAAATGGTGGCCTACAGAAGATTATAGCGTCTCACTAACCTTGTTCAAGATGACAAAAACCAACTGGTTACTGACCGATGGAGACAATTTTGGCTATCTCGCACAACAAGGCGAGTTTCAAAGCACTGGTAGCGAGTTTTCGTTGGTAGGGTTTATTACCCCCCATATAAAGACAAGTCTAAATTTCACAAAAACCAAGACAGAATCGCTTAAAAAACCAAGCGGTGGAAGAGATGATAGTTTCTTAAATCTCAGCCAAGTTGGCGTTCCCTCCGATAGCGGCAGCCTTTGGGTTCAAGTACACAACCAACCTTTTGGTACCCATGACTGGTCTTTTGGTTTAGGCATATCCTATATGGGCGGGCGACAGTTCAATCAACAATTTATAGAATCCAAATTCTCTGAGTACACGTTAGTTGATGTTGCCATTACCTACCTTGACGAGGACTTTCGCATAGGGCTAAATGCAGACAATATTACCAACGAAAAATGGGTGATCGGTTCTAACGCGACCCCGCAGCTTTCTGACAGCTCCCGATATTTATCGGAAGGTCACGAGTCCAGGTTAAGATTGACAACAGAGTGGTTCTTTTGATGTGAAATATTACTCAGATTGCAGCACAAGCTCAATCGTCTTATCTTCGTACAAGTGAATCCCCTCCAGTGTTAGCTAGCGCTAAAGAGTCCCACCAACGCTCATTCTTAAAAGGCTTATCAATATTAACCGTTTCTCCAATTTTTGGCGTTAGCAGTGTAAAGTTTTCTAATACCGAATACTCATATAATTTCCTAACAGAGTCATTCCATGGATGTAATGACAATTCAAACATCCCCCAGTGTACCGGAAAGTATCTTTGAGCCCTCAAATCCTTGAACGCCTGCACGCCTTCTCTGGGAAACATATGTACGTCCTTCCAATTCTCGTTATACTGCCCTGACTCAATAAACGCGACATCAAATGGACCAAGCCTCTCGCCCACGTCCTTAAAATGCGATCCATAACCTGAATCACCACTAAAAAATACGCTATGGCTATCGCTCTTTATTACCCAAGAAGCCCAGAGAGTAGCATTAGCATCGGCGCCGCTGCGCCCAGAAAAATGGTTTGCAGGCGTAGCAGTAAAACGTAAAGGCCCAAAATCTACGGTTTGCCACCAGTCATTCTCAATTATGTTATTTTCTTTAATTCCCCACTGCTTAAGATGACTCCCAACACCCAAGGGCGTTATAAATGTCACTTCCCTATTAGTGAAAAAACCTATGGTTTCTTTATCGAGATGGTCGTAGTGATCATGTGATATCACTATGTAATCGATGTCAGGTAGCGCTTCAAGCATGACAACTGGTTTTTGAAAACGCTTTACAAACATCTTCACTGGGGAGGCCGATTCAGAAAACATAGGGTCAACCAGAATGATCTTTCCCGCAATATTCAACAAAAATGACGAATGACCAAACCAGATAACCTTCAAGTCTGCGCTTGGTTCAACGAAAGCCACAAAATCAGGCGCGACCTCTGGAAGCAATCCAGCAGGGACGCGATTTATTCCTGGTTCAACCCAATCTTTTATCATTTTCCAACTGAGCTTATTTTCTTGTGAGGGTTTCGCACTCGCATAATTAACCTGATTTACAAATCGTCCCTTTTCAACACTGTAATTTGTAGAGTCTTGTATTCTCTTAAGCGAGGCTCCACTTGGCTGGCTACCTAACTCACTCCAATCAAAAGTTATCATGGCTATAGAAAAGGCGACAAGCATCGACCCTAGAATAATCCTCATAATTTTACCTTACCGTTTCAGCTGGAACGCCCCGTTAATATTCTATTTGAACAGGTACACACTTGTGTTTACAATGAAGGAGAAGCCAATATTAATCAAGCAAAAGTAAACACATCTGTGTACTTATTTTGTAAACGTAAACAAATCAGGTAGTTACATGTCAGTAAAGGATCAAAAAGTTGCCCAAGTCTTACATGCAGCAACCCAGGAACTGCTTAGTAAAGGGGTAGATGCCGCCTCTATGCATAATATTGCTGAATTAGCAGCGGTCTCAAAAAGGACTCTGTATAAGTACTTCCCTACCAAAGATGATCTTTACAGCGCCCTTATTGATGAACTGTTAGACCGAGTCACAGAAGTACAACCTACCTATTCTAAAGACATTCCTATTCGGGAGCAGCTAGAAGTTATCGTGAACAATAAGATAGATCTGTTTACTTCAGAATCGTTCTTAAACATGTCAAAGATAGTGCTGGGCGAAATGCTAAAATCCAGAAAACCCTTAGATCAACAGCTAGAAAGAATGTACAACACAGAAGTTAGTTTGATTCAATGGATCGATTCAGCAAAAGCCGCTAAAGAAATCAACTCACCTATAAGCAGCGACATTATTGCTGGCCAATTTCACTCCATACTAAAAGGACAGATTTTTTATCCCGTACTTTTCTATTTTGCAGACCCCAAATTAATCGACAATAAGGAAGTATGTAGACTAACCGTGGATTTTTTTATGGCGTCTTTCGTCGATAAACAACTGCCTATCAATGCGTAATAACGATCTCCCCTTCACCACTCTCCCGTAAGCTTGATAGAAAATAGTGGAGTTGGCTCTGTAGATCGAATGCCAAATCATCATCTCGCCAAATCATATCGTGATCAGCGGTATCATACTGTACAAATCCACTTCCCCAATGGGGTGCCTCCACAATAGGTATGTCTGCTTCCCACACATAAGGTGACAATTGCGGCCAACCACCAGCCCGAGCAAAACTCGCGCCAGACAACCCACTCACTTGGTTGTCGAACGCGGCACCTTGTTGTAAGACATTGTACGTTTTTCCTCGAAGCCGACGGGCGTTATATAGGAACACACCAGGATCAGAGGCATCTAACGTGCTCTGGAATACCATTCCCGCAAGATATACTAAATGCGTTAGATCAGCATCACTTACTATACTGTCAATACCCCCAGCAAAACCTAGAATACTCCTCACTACACTGTGGTCGAAGGCAATATCAGTGAACTTTGCACCAGCAACGTTAAAAACATAGCCATCTATATTCGAGACCAAACCCGCCAACACACCACTTTGAATCGCCCCCAACGATACACCCATCACATAAATCTGATTGACATCAAAATCGGGAATGCCATCGCCACCTTCAGGAATAACATCAACGTCAGACATGTTCTCTATGGCTTTTAGCAACCACAAGAGCCCTACAACTGTTTCTCGACCATTGTCTCTCCACGATAGTGGATTCAGAAAATTATAGTAACAAAGCGACTCGTTCCCTATAAAATTAGCTCGATCACCATGGCATAATGAATCCATCCCTATCGTTGCGATCCCGGCCTTAGCAAACCAATCAGATACTTCTTTAACATCGTGCCGGCTTTTGCTGGTTCCATGCACATAGAGCATCAAAGGATATGGCTGCTCATGCTCTAGAATCTCCCTGTTGGGCAGGGAAAACAAAACATCAACACTTTCAGATCGCTCTACCGTCAAAGTTTTTCCTGCATTGTTTCGCCAAATACCCCATAAATCACTGAACATCGGAGTTTCTAGTTTAGCGTGCACAAATGATTCCGTAAGCGGACTTTCAGACGGTTCGAATTCCCAGTCGGTTAAAATGGCAGGAGCAGTGTTATTAAGGTTATCCAAAATATCTATCGCTTGCTCCATATCTGAAAATATAGGCATGGTAGTAAAACGTGAGAGCGACAAAAGGCTTTCTCTTTCTATATTATTTTGCTCCAGGTATACCAGTAATCCCTCGTGCTGAGCTAACATTGATATCGAAGACTCCCCATTTATCAATCTTCTCATACTAGGCGATGCTTCTAAACAAAGTCCGATTTGTTTTTGCCAATCGTTAGTGACTACCAGTGCATAATCTGTATTTTCCAGTAGAGGAACTTTCGGTGTGAGTCTCAAGTAGTTCTTTCCTAGTGAAGCGTAAACAGGTGCAATTTCTCCGAAAAAACGATGATCTGGATCAATCACCATCAAGAATACTCCACTACCGCTATCGGTAAATTGTTCCGTATTCAATGTGAGGTCCACATCAGGCAAAGGTATAAATAGATCTGAGTACAGACCAAACCCTTCTAGTGTTTCAAATGATTTTAACCAATAGGATAACAAGCCAAAATAGACGTTGAAGAGTGGAAACTCCTTATCAACTACTAAATTAACACCAGTACTAGACGCTGAATTTAGTTCGGTGAAAATATTGTTAGGGTATGGTACCACCAATGCAGATGACTCAAGGTCAAAGGGGAATTCTGCGTAGCGATCACATTGCTCTTGCGTTGGTAAAGCAGCATCAGGAATACGAGTATTTTCATACTCGCTCTCGCTACCTGTACAGCCCCACAGAGAAAGCAATAGATATAAGACGGTCGTCACTCGAAGAGCAATCATTTGAAATCCTAATTATTATTTTTATTGTGAAGCAAGAAAAAGATTAGAGCTTAAGGCTCTTGGAGGTGAATTGTATTGACTCCAGATGCCACCAATTTGACGTAGAGTGTTTGATTAGGCCAAACCAAGATTGGTGGAAAAATCAATACTACCTCCCTGAAGGTTGAATTCTTAATGATCAGCGGTAGAATGAGGGCATGAGGTCCCTCTACTACATCTCCAAACCCATCGTACGCTCACTTCTAATCTATCTCGAACAACGCGGGTTCGATTCCACATCCGTGTGTCAATCCTTGAATATAGATCATCGCGAAATCATGAGCGACGATGGTCTTTTACCTTCCCATATCTATACCACTTTGTTAAAAGCCGGAAAAGACCTAACCAATGATCCCGCCTTTGGTCTGCTCTATGGGAAATCTGCAGCGCCTGGTAGATGGGGGGTGTTGGGGTATATCATGACGTGCTGCCACACCCTCGATGAAGCAATACATTGTCAACAACGGTATCAAGACTTAGTGGGGAGCATGGGCACTCTTGTGGTACACCCACGTAGAGATACTCTACGATTATTATGGGATACGGACTTTACGCCGCTGGCAGTTCAATCAGAAGAAGCAATCACGGGCTGGGTCACCTTTGGACGATGGGTCACGAATACTGAACTTTCACCTAGCCACGTGTATTTTAGCCATCCAGCTCCTATAGATACCAAACCCTATCGCGAGTTCTTCAACTGCGATGTCGAGTTCGACTCTCAGTTCAACGCCCTGGAAATAGGGGCTAGCTTACTGAGCACACCAATAGAGCGGGTCGATGAGAAATTAAAACGTCAATTAATTAAATTCGCCGACAAACGACTTGAAAATACCAATGAATCCTATTCATTTCTAAGTGTGGTCAAAAAATACATCAAGGAAACACTACCGAAAGCAGCACCGACATTACAGGAAGCTGCCACTATTCTTGACCTAACTCCTCGCACCTTACAACGTAGGCTGGAAAAGAAGGGTATGCATTTTTCAGGGGTCATTGAGGAAACCCGCAATGAATTAGCGATCCAATATTTGGAAGATCTAGATAACACAATTATTGACGTAACATTCTTACTTGGATTTTCTGAACAGAGTGCATTTACTCGTGCGTTCAAGCGGAGAACTGGCCTAAACCCTGGCGAGTATCGAAAAAAGTATATTCAAACTGAACCGATGTCAGAAGAGTCCGTGGGGCACCCACATCAACAAATGAATCATTCTGGTTGTTAGTAATATACTCTCTATTAAGTCTACCGTGGAGAAGGCGTCATTCTTTCTTTCGCCAGACAGCCTATAAAACGTGCAACGATTGCATAAAATTACAACAAAACTCATAGCACGCATTGTAAATGCTAATTATTATCATTACTATATCGAAATACGATGTATTCAGCTTATTTGCTTGGAGCACTTCGCACAAAATAAAACTTTTTATATAGATGACCAAGCCCCCTCAGATTCACCTTGACCATCAGCGCATATCACAGGGTAAACAATCAGAGTATAAGTAGTAACTAAGGAGAGACGTGTGAGCTCTGACGCCGGCCGTGCCATAAATACAGGAAATTCAGCATCCACATTAGACGATTTTTCTATCGATGCTGAGGTCAAACCTAAATCAGGTACGCGTAAAAGAAGGAAAAAACTAACTGCTCATCGCGCAGCCTATCTCGTACATAGCTTTATTGGATTAAAGCTGTCACTTATTTTTAGCATTGTACTCCTTACCGGGTCTATCGCTGTTTTTTCAGACGAGCTTGACTGGCTACTCTACTCTGAAATACGCGTTACTCCACAAGGCGAGAAGCTCAACGAAGGTGAGATTTTTGACCGTCTGCAGGCAGCCATGCCTAATGTAGGATTAGCAGCACTTTCTACCGCCAACGATAAGGAAGCAACCGCTGCACACGCCAGGATGACGCTTCCAGGGGGCGGCTTCAAAAAAATATGGATAGACCCTTATACTGGAGAAATCACGGGCACTACAAACTTTCTAACCGTAGGTGAGTTTTTTTCAATTCTCCATCACACACTGTTTATGCCAGTGATAGGCCGAGCATTAGTCAATGTGTTTGGTGTGCTTTGTTTAATTGGACTGATCTCCGGGCTTATTTCATATCGACGTTTTTGGAGAGAGTTTTTCACTCTTCCGCGCTGGAACGCCAAATCGCGTATATTTTTAGGTGATCTACACAAGTTTATCGGTCTTTGGTCAATCTGGTTTGTATTAATTATTGGCGTAACGGGAAGCTGGTGGTTTTATCAAACGCCTTTAGTAAGATACAAAGTTGCACCACAATTTCTGCCGTCAACAGTTATTGATCCACAACTCAGCCATGAGCATTTAGCCGCCCTCGGTAAAGGAATCCCTACCCCCCTAACGTCAAAAGACATTGTTAGCGCATTAAAAAAACATGACCCAGATTTCGTTATTCATTTTCTAATCCCCCCTGAGCACAACGGCATGGCCTATCAAATAGGGGGCACCAAACACGATCTACTTACCAGCAAATGGGATAGTCGCTATTTTTTAAACCCATTTACCGGTGACATTATAGGTAGCCAACTGGCCGAAGACCTACCCAATATAATGCGAGTCGATAAAGCAATGGTTCCTCTACATTATGGCACTTGGGGTTATTCTGGTAATGCCGATTTGAGTGTTAAGATTATATGGTGCTTTTTTGGCTTGGCTATGAGCGCTCTGTCTATCTCTGGAATGATCATTTATTACAAACGGACCCAATCTGCCACGCGAAAATTACTACCTACCCATGGTAAATCTCGCACCCTACAACGCACATGGTTTGCAGTTCGCCCCTGGGGTGGCCCTATGTCTAGTTTAAAGTATGTGAACTGGATTTTTGTTATCGTCATTGGCATTGGGATTAGCATCGGTTTCAAAATACAAAAAGAAGGAACAGCAGGCTCCGGGTACCTATACACAGAGCAGAATATTGGACAATGGTCTATTTCACTGAATGCGACTCTAGGCCTGCTTGAAAAAGACTTAGACCCAATTCAAGCTGGCAGACAAACGACCATTAATGCATTTATTAAGTCCGGTGATCCAGATGCCATAAAATTCATGTACGCCAGAGTGAACAAACCAAGAACCACTCGAGCTCCTGGTTCAGTCATTCATGGCTCCCTTGGTAATCAGCATGCCCATATGCCAGTCCCTCAAACATTAAAAGACAGTACACTGATCTGGCTAACCATAGAAGATTGGAGCGGTGAGTTTTACCAAGTTAACTGGCCTTTGCAGGCCGACGGAAAAGCCACAGTTGACATGCGTATTGCACCACAGCAAGAAGTCACGTCCTTACATTAATATTTGAGAAATCACTATGCCATCTATGCTAAGAAATACAGGTCTGTTCATGCTGCTCTTACTCATGAGTTCGTTGAGCTGGGCCCACTACCCCGTCTTAAATTGCCACCTTTCACAAAACCCAACCAGCGGTGATACGGTCATATGCAGCGCCAGCTTTTCGGATAAATCACTAGCCCCTAATGTAGTCATTGAAGTGTATTCAGAAGATGACGAGGTGGTCTCTCAAGGCCGCACCAATGACGATTCTTCCTACCGATTCAACCGGCCACAAGGTGCATTCTTTATTCTTATGGATGCTGGGCCAGGCCATGCGCTTGAAATATCTAACGAAGAAGTCACGGGGCTTTAGCACCAATTTATGAAAACCGCCTCAACCACTACAGCGTCAACGAACGACAATCTGACATTTATCGAATCTGTTAAGCCCTGGGATGGTAGAACAGAAGACATACTTGTGTTCTCCAGCATACTTTTGATTTTGATCCTGGCCAGTGGACTGCTGTTTTTACTTTATCCTCCCCAGCCCAATCACCACGTCCGCATACCTAACAATATCAGACAACCCCTGACTGAGCTAAGTATTGCCGCAGAAGAAATCATTATGCTACGAGAACTCGAAGGTAAAACCCCTTCTCTACCGTCACTACAAGCGATGGGTATTCCCCCTTTTGAAGATCACTCTCGAAACAACCGATTATCATTCACTTGGGTGAACAGCGGTCATTGCTTTCTAGGGCAAAACAACTCAACATCTACCGCTTCGGATCCGATCAATGTTTACCAACTCCGACTTCGTCTCGCGACAGAGTCGCAACAAACGCCTCAATCCAAATCTTTGCCTCCCTATACAATAAGCTGGAGAAAAATATCCTCCAACGCGCAGTACTCCCTACCGAAGGATTGCGCTGGCGACAACGACAATATATGGCAACACGTAAATAATACGATCGAAAAGAAGGCTAATGATCTCCATGCACATTAATTCACTTTTTCTGCTCCCAAAGAAATATCTCGCTCTGCTGGTTGGGTTGCTTATTGCTTGCCTCATTCCTGCACAAGCGATGGCCCGACTTAATGTAGGGATCACTCTACACCCCTATTATAGTTACGTTAAAAATATCGTAGGAAACAAAGCTGAAGTGACCCCCTTGATCGACGCCGGGTTTAATCCACACGCTTACAAGCTCTCTCCTGCCGATCTCACACGGCTCAAGTCAATGGACGCTATTGTGGTCAATGGCATCGGTCACGATGAATTTGCAATGGAAATTCTGGAAGCAATAGACCTTCCGAAATTAACTGTAATTCATGCAAACGATTCTGTCCCTTTAATCAGCAACCCCCAAGGTAAAAAATATAATCCGCACACCTTTGTATCTATAGATGCAACTATTCGTCAGGTTTACACCATCGCTCAGAAATTAGCAAAGCTTGATCCTGACAACGGAAAGTTTTATCTCCGTAATGCACTGGGTTACGCTAAAAAGCTCAGACAGGTCAAAACGAGAACTCTTCAAAAAATCACCGAATTGGACTTGAGCAATATCAGAATTGCCAGCACCCACAATGCCTACGGCTACCTATTACAGGAATTCGGCATGACAGTATCTGCAGTAGTCGAGCCCGCCCATGGCGTATCGCCTAATGCAACACAGTTGCAATCCACTATTGATAAGATCCGTAAAGCCAACGTTCAAGTGCTATTCACAGAACTTAACATGCAAAATAGATATGTAAAAGTCATTGAAAAGGCAACGAATACCCGCCTCTACCATTTTTCCCACATGACATATGGCGATTACCGCGAAGCACTAGTGATAGAAGATATGAGGTACAACTTAGAGACACTCGTTAAAGCACTAAGCCACGCTGGACAGATAACACAATGATCCCTTCTACTCTACACGGCCCATCAATCCATTTGAAGAAGGTCAGCTTGCAAGATGGAAAGCAAATCCTACTAGATAGTATTTGCGGTGACTTTCCTGCTGGTGGTTGGCACGCAATTTTGGGCCCTAACGGCGGAGGAAAAAGCACATTACTAAAAACGCTTCTTGGCCTCACTCCGCATTTGGGAACTATCAACATCGCCTGGGCATGCAACCCCGCTCAGCGTCGAAAGGACTCCAGCCATATCGGCTACGTTCCCCAACTAACGCCTTACGACCCCAGCTTACCCGTATCGGTTAGAGACTATATACTCATGTCTCTTTCTCGAAGGCCCATTTGGTTTAATCGAAAATTACCAAATCATGTCATAGAGGCCATTCGTCGCATTCAACTTTTAGATAAAATGGATCGAAGAATTGGTGATCTTTCCGGTGGAGAACGGCAACGACTAATGTTAGCTACGGCTCTGTTAAGAAAACCAAGTCTGTTACTGTTAGACGAACCCATGACAGGGCTAGACAAAGAAGGTCAAACAATATCTCTTGAAATTCTGTCAAGTTTCCATTCAGCAGGCGGGACCATTTTGATGGTAGAACACAATTGGCAACTTGTTCAAGAATATTGTGACCGTGTATATTGGATCGATCGGACCATGAAAACATACTCCTCTACAACTGATTTTTTCCAAAAAACAGAGCACCAATCTCAAAGAGTTCCTACCGCATTATGACATCAATCTATCTACTGTTTGGGGAATGGGTCGCTCAAGGCTGGCTACCTCAAATGTTCGCCTATGAATTTTTACTCAACGCGCTCTTTGCCAGCATGATGATTGGTCCATTACTAGGAATACTAGGCACACTCGTGGTGGTCAAAAGACTTGCGTTTCTGTCAGAAGCCGTTGGCCATAGCGTTTTGACCGGTGTCAGTATTGGTATATTGATCGGAGAACCCGTTGAATCACCATTAATTAGTTTACTGAGTTTTTCCATGCTTTTCGCGTTACTCCTCCAGTGGATAAAGGGTCGCTCCACTATTCCATATGATGCATTGATTGGCGTATTCCTATCCTTTGCATTAGCAATGGGAGCCGCATTATTACTATATGTTGCCAAGAAAGTTAATGTTCATCTGATCGAGCAAATTATGTTTGGCTCAATACTGGTGGCTTCTGCTAACGATTTAATCATGCTGCTCATCATTTGCCTAACCGTTGCAATTTTGGGGTACCGTTATGGCAACGAAGCTTATTTGGTCGCCATAGCACCAGAAGTCGCGCGCAGCCAACGCGTGAATACGCGGGCTCATGATTATGGGTTTGTAATCATGGTCGCTTTAATTACCGTCGCATCCGTAAAAATTATCGGTGCGGTTCTGGTGGGCGCCCTATTGCTGGTACCTGCCGCTAGCGCACGCCTGATTGCCAATAACCTTAAACAACTTCTCATTCTATCGGTATTTTTTGCAAGCACAGCAGCTATTTCAGGTGTGTTAATTCCTATGTACGCCCAATGGCCGTTATCCGCTGGATCTGCGATAACACTATTTGCATGTGCTTGGTTTTTGCTGTGCCTCATATACCGACAATTGATATCTAGTAAAACGTAATGAATATAATGATGCCCTGTACAAAGTTTCTTTCAATGCCAGTATTTATGCTGCTATTTACCTACTTATCTGCGTGCTCAACGACTAACGAGGTGAAGAATAGAGAACCAGCAACCCAGGATTATTCACTAAAGGTTGCTACCGCAACACCCGTTGTTGCCAGCATGGCAAAAGAGCTGACAGATAACACACCTATATCCATTGTCTATCTTCCACCAAAACACTACAGTATCAAGCGCATTCCCGCTTGGTTAAAACGCCAGAATATCGACTCATACCCATCCGTTGATGCAGTTGCGGGGATCTCGTCGGTATGGCCTCAGGTATCCATCTACCCAATTTTACGTTCCCACAACATAGGGGTTATCCCCATTGATATGGCGAATGCATATATGCCTGGGGGAGAACGGGTTGCCATTACGCCACCCTCATCCAGTGCTGTTAGCTATGCACAGCGATACTTTTGGCTGAACCCAGCCAACGCGCTGATTATGGTCGGCATTCTGCATCGAGACCTAACTAGCGTGGTCCAACAGAGTAACGCAGACCGACAACAAAAACACAGGATCACTGAACAATTAAGTGTCAATCTCACCCATATTACTAAGTCTCTACGCACCTCCCAATTAACACTAGATCAAGCACTTGTAGCAAAAGACATTATGCAAGTGGCTGTCAGCACTCCTGAATTATCAGAAATTGGCGCAGCATCCCTGTTACCACTATTTCCTCTAGAAGACATCAAGGCGAGTGACTTCCCTGGTCTATTTATTACCCATAAAAAGCGCGGCCATCGATCCCTGAGAGAATTACCGCCACATATACTTGTGTGGCATATCGATGATTTCACCAAAAATAAAGGCCCAAGATTTACAAAACGCTGGAAAATAATGATTCAATCACTCGTGGATGCACAGGCCATAGGGGAAATAAATGGAGCAACAAATGGAGCGATGAAATAACTTACATTGCTCCTATGCTCTTCTTCCGTCCTTCGATTACGTTCTCGCAACGCCGCCACAAAAGCTGATTTTTATACGCTCGCAAAATATCGTTAAACAACGCACTCCAACCCCTACAAATAACGATTGCCACGTAATCCCGAGGAAAATCTTCCCTTAATTTTTAGCCACAGGTGGGTTGCAGCAAACTGTCGATCAAGGAAGTCGTTTATCTAACTCGACCAACACTATTTTTTCTTAAGCACCCAATACCTCATAAACAGACCTAACATACTGCACACCCCAACTATGAGGCCAAACATCCATGACGGAGATGACTCCAGTCCGTGAGGTATATTCATACCCAACAGGCTTGCTACTGCTGTAATAGGTAGAAATAGAGCCATGATGATTTCAACCGATGGCCAGCGGCTAGTGCCTGCCTTTGCATTTCAGATTGTTCTTCTGTTTTCTTGGCGATTGCATAATCCAACCCATTTTTGCAATCGATATAAAGCAATTCAATATTACGATGGAGTTCTTCAGCCTTGTTCCTATGATCAACAAGTTCTTCACCCACAACCTGCCTAGCTTCTTGAAGTGTTTCGCTCATGTTCTTTACTGCACGCTGAACCGGTGCGATTTTCTCGAGCAATTCAAAGAAATCTGACGCATTGGCAGCCTTCTCATAACCGTCGCCCAATGCTTCCTCAATTCTTACATAATTTTCAAGAAAATCATCAAGGGAATTCAACCCACCGCCACGCTCTGAAACATCCCAGATGCCCTTTTCGTTACGCCATAAGAATACACTCTCGCGATGACTTTCGTGTTTCAACGGTGGCTTGTGGAGAACAATCAGAATATTATCATTTTCAGAAATCACTCGCTGCCTGCCTGAACTGGATCCAAGGCGACGGACGATTTCTTCTGGCAATTTCCAACCAGGAGGTAACTCTACATTCCTTGTCATTTTATTATCGACTCTAATTATTGGTAATATTGCAAAAAGCAAACAACACCTTCGAGTTAGCCCTACATCACCCCTGTGCCATTAAGTCTACTTTGCCCTTTTGGTTTAGCACCATACATTAATGCCGATGGAATAGCTAAGAGAGAAATTGTGCTATACCAAAGGGGGGATAATCGGAATAACCATCCGAACCAACATAAAGAGGAACATATACTGCCACTGTATTTGCGTAAACAATTACTCCCAATTTCATTTCGTCATTGACAGCGCACCGTCTTACAACAATTCCTGCTGCGTATAGAATAATTATCGACAAAACCAAGTCTATCACTAGAAAGGGTATGCTATTCGCAAGAGCTGTCACCGCGCCCTCCTCGCTACTGATATCCATACCAGTGGCATTCGCCCGAAATACTTCTCTGCCAATCACTCTTTTATCACAGCTTTTATCACCACTATTCACACATCATGCCCACTCAAGACACTACAATTACCTCAATCAAAACAAACAAACTCATAAAACACCCTTGCAAGGAGTTACACGATGGACTTTGCGAAATCACTACTGGCGGCTGTGGCAATATGCTGTGTTTTCAGCAGCCAAGCGTTTGCTGGTATTATTTCTGATAAGGACTTAATAGATAACGAAAATAATAGCGCTACAACAAAAGCACTCGATACTCCATTGAATAACAACGACCTCGAAACTATAGGCGCCACCGCAACACCTGAAACTGGAACTCTGGCCCTGCTAGGAATCGGACTTCTTGGCCTTCAGTTTTCACGCAAGAAAATCAAGAAAGAACAATAAAAAAGCCCCACATTATCTTCAATAATGTGGGGCTTTTTTATTGTTCACAAACTACTTTTTGTTAAACGCTGCCAGCTGCTCAGGGGTGGCTTCCTTTTGATACTTATCCTTCCATTCAGAATATGGCATGCCATAAATGATCTCTCTTGCCTGATCATTGCCAACCTCCACACCCAATTCATCTGCCGCCGCCACATACCATTTAGATAAGCAGTTCCGGCAGAATCCCGCCAGGTTCATTAATTCAATATTTTGCACATCTTTACGTTCATCCAGATGTGCAAGCAAGCGTTGAAGCACTTTAGCTTCAATCTCTGTCGTCTGATTTATATCTGCCATTGTGGGAACTCCCCTTTATTACGCTACCAAAACCTACAATTCTTAATAATATTTCTTACCACTAAATTTGGTAAGCCACCACGTTACACGTGATCGAGCTCCTGACAACGACTCATAAAACATCGTAGAAAGCTCTGGGCTCTCATTGTTAAGCATATCATCAGGCAACCCAAAGGCTCTTAAGCGCTCAGCATTAACAGGCATACCTTGGTCCCCACCCGAACTTCTAGACACGTTTTCTCCTGTTTCTACCACCCAGCTAATAGCGGGAAAAGGAAAGCTCTTTGGTGTTACTCCCTGCTTCTTGGCGTATTCGAACGTATTCGAATGATCCCCACAGACTTCGTACACGTAATATTTTGATGTACCTTCTATCAACTCACGCTGACTACTGCTGCCATCCAGCCCCTCAGCAAATGTAGTCAGTGATAACAAATAATCTCTCTGGTACGCAAAAGTACTACCGCAATAGCGTGTAATGCCATAGCGCTTTTTCATTCGCTTGGTTACATTGTTTACCAAATAGCCAGAATCAGCACACCAAACAGGGTGCCTAGGGGCTGCCAGCATGTGCTCGACGACACAGTTATTAACCCAATCGTCCGCATCGATGATATATACATACTCTGCTGACAAATTATCTCTCATATAGAGCAATCCAGATAATAACTTACTACCCTTATCCCGCTTCACCCGATCGCTGGTACCTGCTGTCGGCATCTCGTCAAGGGGAATGTCACCGTCTTGGTGACAAGGAATGGGGAAATCAACCTTGTGATAATGAATCCGATCATCCTTGAATGGTATATCAGGGATTTCGTTGCACGACACGACAAATGCCAGGTTAGGGTTGGTTTGAGAGCATACCGATCGAGCAGTTCTCTCAAACAAGGTAAGCACTTGGCCATAGTCGTTTGAGCTATCAGGGTGACGCAATGATGTAAGAAAAACTACCACGGTATATTCCTTGTTTAACGGGGCGATACAAATGCCGCAAATTCTACCGTTTTTGTAGGGTAGTGTCACACGCAAAACCGTTTTCTATAGCAGCCAAGCCTCTATCTCACCCACAAGTGGCCTATCTGCATAATTCACACTAAAATTATGGTCTGTTTATGTTAAAAGATAGCGCACTTTGGTGTAAAATCCGATCGCATCGAATTGGTTGACTGGTATACCCTACCCAAGCCAACCGCAGGGAGCAGTCCCTTTAAAATCATTTAGTTATATCGCAAGACTATCAAATGGAGCATGTGCATGTCGTTATTTAAGAAAAAGATACTAGTCACCGGTGGCGCCGGATTTCTAGGCTCCCATTTATGTGAGAGATTACTAAATGAAGGGAATGAAGTTATTTGTCTGGACAACTACTTCACAGGCAACCGCAAAAACATAGCTCACTTAATAGACAACCCCTATTTTGATGTAGTGCGAGCAAACGTCGCATCGCCCGACACTGCTTACCTCGAGGTTGATGAAATATACAATCTTGCTTGCCCCGCATCACCAATTCACTACCAATTTGACCCCGTGCAAACAACCAAAACCAGTGTTATGGGTGCCATCAACATGCTGGACCTTGCCTATCGAACTAAGGCAAAGATCATGCAAGCATCGACTAGTGAAATATACGGAGATCCAGACGTTCACCCTCAGCCAGAAAGCTATTGGGGCAATGTGAATACCATTGGATACCGATCTTGTTACGATGAAGGCAAGCGTTGCGCCGAAACTCTATTTTTTGATTATAAGCGTCAATATGATGTCGACATCAAGGTAGTGAGAATATTCAACACTTACGGCCCTAATATGCATCCCAATGATGGCCGTGTAGTCTCGAACTTTATCGTGCAAGCACTCAAAGGTGAAGATATCACTATTTACGGTGACGGTAGCCAGACTAGGTCTTTCTGTTATGTTGACGATCTAATTGAAGGGTTCATTAGAATCATGGCCACCCCAAAGGGAGTCACTGGTCCTATCAACATAGGAAACCCTGGCGAATTCACTATGATCGAGCTCGCAGAGCAAGTGTTAGAGCTAACCAATTCATCCTCCAAACTTGTTTATCGCGACCTCCCATCGGATGACCCAAAACAGCGTCAACCTGATATAACACGCGCGAAAGCAGAGCTTGGCTGGGAGCCGACTATTAACTTACGCAGCGGCCTTACTAAGACGATTGCCTATTTTGATTCGGTATTAAAAGCAGAGAAGTAAGCCAGACCAGGTGTGATTGACAGCTAATTGATCACACCTGCTTCTTTTATCCCCATTACCCAAGATTCTCCCCCACAATTGCTCAACCTTTCCCCTAATCCCCTTCAAACACGTCATTTCATCACATCAAAAATCTACAATATTCACACATAACTAACTAGTTTAGCCCGTATACTTGCTTCAGAAACTCAACAAATCGCTGCAAACACCAAACGGAATTCATACAAGGAGTTAAATAATGTCGTTCTCGAAATGGATAGTCGCCACAGGATTAATACTCTCACTAGTATCAGTTAGCTCAAAAGCTGGGGTCATAGAATATTCCGGCTATAGCCATGATGACACAACGAACATTGTTAGTGGCAACGGTTTAGAATGGCTGCAATGGACCGAAACCCTAGGACAATCCATTGACTCCGCCCTGACCTCCTACGCACCCTCTGGCTGGCGACTAGCTACAAATGAGGAAATGACAGAGCTGCTTAACAGTTTTGATCTAGGTGGGTCATTTATCGGTGATGAAAACATCTCTCAAACAATAAACAGAGGCTTAACTGCTGGAGAAGACGACAGTCACAATTACTTCACATCATTCTTTGGCGATACTTACACGGCGGCAGGTGGAACCCACCCATTCCCCGACATATATGAATCATCTCAAGCCATATTCGGAGATGACTCGGATGGCGATAGCTTTTACAACTCATTTTTCATGCATGATGATTTTGATCATCACGATCTGGGCCCTGTTGGAGCACGATCAATACTTTTTGAAGATGATGTGAGCATACACGACACTAACGTACAAGGTGGTATAGCGCTTGTTCGCACAATACCAGTTCCAGAGCCTGGCACAATACCACTACTCTTACTTGGATTGTTAGGGCTACATTCAGCAAGAAAAACCATCAAATCCTAACAATTAAATTACCTAGGTCCATCCAAGACAAAATGTCAGTTACGATGGCCCTAGGCACTCCGAAAGCGAATAATCAGCCAATTACTGGCGTCCGCATAGTAACAAATTCTTCTGCAGCGGTAGGATGTATACCAATCGTACTATCAAAGTGAGCCTTAGTAGCCCCACATTTCAGTGCAATAGCGAGACCCTGAATTATTTCGCCCGCTTCAGCACCCACCATATGAGCACCCAACACTTTATCTGTACTCGTTTGAACAACCAATTTCATATACGTACGCTCATCAAGTCCACTCAGCGTATGCTTTAGATGTTTGAACTCTGATGTAAACAACGTAATATCATCAGGAAATTGATTTTCTGCTTCTTCTGCGGTCAAACCGACTGTACCTATATTCGGTTGGCAAAAAACGGCCGTTGCTATATTGCTATAATCAACCGTCCGCTTAATCCCTCTCACAAGATTATCAACTATAGCCATACCCTCAGCCAATGCGACCGGGGTCAACTGCATTCGCCCAATAACATCGCCTATCGCATAAATAGACGGGACAGACGTTTGGTAAAAGTCATCAACTTTAATAGAGCTATCCTGATTCAGATCCACACCGACATCGACAAGACCCAAGTTGTCGATTAAAGGTCTACGGCCAGTGGCATATAAAATCATATCTGCGGTTAATGCGCCCCCGCCAAAATCGGCAGTATAGGTCCCGTCATTATCCTTAACAATAGAGTCGATGTTGGTATCAAAGTGGAGATGAATACCTTTCTTAATTAACTCATCGCGAACAAACTCTCTAACGTCTTGGTCAAAGCCTCTTAGAAACAAAGGACCGCGATAAACCAGGTGAGTGTCGACACCCAAACCATTCAATATGCCAGCAAATTCAACTGCAATATACCCACCGCCAACGACTATGGCTTTTTGCGGAAGCTCTTCCATGTAAAAAAAATGATTCGAATCAATCGCGTATTCCGACCCAGGAAAAGAAGGTATATATGGAGTACTACCCGTCGCGACAAGAATGTTTTTTGCGCTATATACAACGCCCTCCACCTGAACTTCGTGAGGAGAAATAACCCTTGCCTCACCCACCACAAGTTCTACTCCAGCATTACTGAGCAGATTTCCGTATATTCCATTTAACCTTTCAATCTCTTTTGTTTTATTATCTCTCAAGGTATGCCAATTAAATGTTGCCTTGCCAATATCCCAGCCAAAGCCAGCAGCAGCTTCAATTTCATCCTTAATATGGGAACCATAAACGAATAGTTTCTTGGGTACACAGCCGACATTTACGCACGTCCCTCCAAGAGCCTGCTTCTCAGCAACGGCCACTTTCGCGCCTTCTGTAGCAGCCATTCTTGCAGCGCGCACGCCTCCAGATCCAGCCCCAATAACAAACAGATCGTACTCAAAACTCATTTATGGTTCCTCCAACTAGTATGTAATCTAACGCTGAGGTTGAGGGTTTAGAATTTCAATCTCAACTCGTCTATTCGTCGCTCTTCCTTGTGGTGTTTTGTTGCTTGCCACAGGGTATCTCTCACCGTAACCTACAAAAGACAATCTCGTGGTACCAACACCTTGGCTTGCGAAATACTGCATCACCGAGCGAGAGCGCTGCTCTGATAATGTCTGATTTAACGCATCACCACCCGAGCTATCTGTATGGCCGGTAATACGAATATCTGTTTTCTTGAATTCTTTAAACACCAACGCCACAGAATCTAGCGTCTCATAAAATGTAGGTATGATAGCGTATTGACCCGACGGGAAGCTAATATTACCAGGCATATTTAGGTGTATTCCCTCTGGTGTCCGACTAACACTAACACCTGTATTCTCAAGTTTTTGTCTTAACAGTTTTTCTTGACGGTCAAAATAATAACCAGTGCCGCCTCCCAATGCCGCACCAATCAACGCTCCTTTGGCTCGATCCTTTTTACTGGACACTGCAGCACCTAGAACGGCACCTATACCTGCGCCAATAGCAGTTTTGCTTACCTTTTGCTCACCAGTATAAGGATCAATGGTACAGCCAGAAACTGTAAGAGAACCGGCAATCGCTAACGGTAGAAGTACTTTTTTCATGAAACGTTTCCTCTATGATTTAACCAATGGTCGTTTGACATCCTGACAATCAAAACGATCCCGTGGCTTTATGGAAAGGGTATAATAAACGAAAGGAGGCAAAATATGAGGGCAAAAATATAAAAAGAGGAAAAGTACCAGTATTAACGGCGTACCACTTAACACTAGCCAGCACGCCGAACACCTTACACTACAAGTTCAAGGAGAATTAGCTTGTCTCAGACTCCGTCCGCCGAGAATTCTTTCTACGATCCATTTCTGGATTTATATACTCAGCGGTAACTTCACGATTTCTTCGATCCGATACCGTTCTCTCTTCTAATGATTCAGAAATTTTTTCAAAAATTTCAGATTTATTCTTATCCATGATTACTACCACCTGCTTTTGCTTTCTCTGTGTGTTCTAACCAATCGACCCTTATTGTGGGTTATATAGGTCGTTGCAAGCAGTATAGACTGAGATTGTCGATTTCCCAGTTATTAGGAGCACTCTTAACAAATGGTAACAATAGCGATCTATTTACATACAATTTCAGCTTCGCCACCCTCTAAACGTTAGGTACCTACGCACAAAAGGGGGTAGATTCCGGCCAAACAAAGGAGTACGATAGTACCAAACAAATCAATAAAGGAGATAGGCATGCGAGCATTTGTTTCGGGCGCTGCTGGTTTTGTAGGTCAAGCACTGGTAGTACAACTGCTAGAAAATGGCTACCACGTTACAACCTTTGATCTACCTAAAAACCCTATTTATACAGCATTCGCCCAGCAGATGTACCAGCACTACCCAAATCAACTGACCGTGGCCGAAGGTGATGTGACACGCTTAGAGGACATACAAACCCATCTCAAAGAATCCACCCTCGTTTTTCATACTGCCGCCCTGCTCAATTCGATTGCAAACAAAGCTCAATTTTATGCCGTCAATGTACTGGGGACAGAAAATATGTGTGAAGCATCAGTACAAGCCAACGCGACACGGTTCGTACTTATCTCAACCTCTGATGTGTTCGGCATCCCTCCTAAAGACCACATAATCACAGAAAAAACGACATACAGCGCCTGGAATGAGCCTTACGCCGACACAAAAATAGAGGCTTGCAACGTCGTTAAGCGCTACCAAAGAGAGAGAAGTCTTCCGACCACAATCATTTACCCTGGCTGGGTATATGGGCCAGGTGACAAGCAGTTTTTTCCAGCAATAATCGACATGGTTAACGAAAGGAACGCGTTTGTTTGGCACAAGGCGCAGCCTTGTGGAATTGATTTGATATATATTTCAGATCTTGTCGTAGCGACCCTAAAGGCAGCAACATCTAATATCGCAGTTGGCCAAGATTACCTCGTCCTGGACAACAGCAGTGACATCACACCTGAAAGGCTGTTCCAAATGATTGCTAGGAAGCTAGAGGTCCCTATTAAGATACACAAAATCCCATACATTGTTATGTACTGTATCGCATCGATCAGCCAATTTTGTGTTCGAATAGGCTTAGCTAAAAATCACTTATTGAGCACAACGGATGTTAAAGCATTTGGTAATGATTTTTCGTTTAGCAACAAGAAAGCCAAAGCAGACCTAGAATGGAGCCCTTCAGTCACGTCAGAGGAAGGTATACAACTCGCTCTAAATTGGCAAATCGACCCAACATGATAAGTCCTGTACACTAGCCGCTCCTTCATATTACGCGCTAGCCGGATAGAACATTGCTCAAAGGTCTTCTGATACTCATCGGCTTTCAACTGGCGGGTGATTTTATCTCATCATACTTTCAACTACCGTTTCCAGGGTCAGTCATCGGTATGGGTCTCTTATTTGTGTTTTTATGCATTTTCGGTAAAACCCCAAAGCCGTTAAAGGCAACGTCGAGCGCTATCTTTCCTTACATTCCATTATTTCTAATGCCGGCTTGTGTTGGTGCAATGAGTTACTGGGGATTGCTAAAAGACGAATGGGTAGCACTGATACTAGCACTTACGGTAAGCACAATAGTCGCCATCATCACCATCCCACACATATTGAGGGTCACCCTCAGCATGAAGAATCGCAAACAATAGTTACCCCCCTATGCAGATAGAACAAACCACCATCAACTTACTACTCAACCACCCCCTTTTTGGCGTATTTATTACTTTAGCCGCTTTCAAGCTAGGTCAATTTATTTACCAAAGATCAGGCAAGCAACCCACTTTACAACCAATGATAGTCGGCTTAGCGACAGTATTCGGCGCCCTTTACTGGCTCGACTTATCGTTTGAACAATATTTTTCGACCGCACAACCTTTACACCTGATGCTAGGCCCAGTCACTGTTGCATTAGCGGTCCCCCTCTATGAAAACATCACAAAGATTCGCGCACTTCTAGCCCCCATCATCATCACTGTTATTGTCGGATCTTTTATCACTGTTTCAATTACCATTGCTATCGGCTATTTACTCGGTGCCAGTGAAACCAGCCTGCTATCACTGATGACAAAGTCCATCACTACACCCATTGCAATGGCAATTTCAAAAGAAATTGGAGGAATACCAGCGCTGTCCGCGGTATTTGTCATATATACAGGCATAATCGGTGTAATATTCGGCCCCTTTATCTTAGATAAAATGAACATTACCGATAAATCACTTAGAGGAATCACACTGGGAATCAGCGCTCACGCTATAGGCACAGCCCGAGCACTAGAGGAAGACAGTGAGATCGGCGCTTTTTCTGCTTTAGCCATGGGACTTACCGGCTTTCTCACTGCGTTTGCACTACCTGTTATTCTATTGTACGTCGCCTAATTCTTTGGGGGAGGGCTATTTGCAGCCTCAAATCGACCATTTCTAATGGTATATTTAAGCTCCGCACCACCTTTGATCAACGACAGTACCGGCAAAATAAAAGTACCCTCAATTACACCTTTATGCTCAGAGGTTACTTCAACAATTGCCTCAGACGCTTGAGGCAAGGTGAGTGGATCACTACCTTCTATTGACACTAACAAGTCACTAGGTTTAATTCTATATTTACCAACACCATCATATTCACGGATCACAAAATAAATAAACTGATTTGCTCCCTCACTTCGAATTCTTAACTCCGTTGCTAACAAAGCGACTTTGCTTTCCCACCATACATGATCATTCTGAAGGTAACGCCGTGTCTTCGTGAAGCCATCCTCGAAAACAAACCCAAACCCTCCAGTATACTCGTAGGTCGGCGCATTTTTCTTTTGGTACATTACTGCTCGATCCACTAACGATTTTTTAGTAATCCGGACACCCTTATTGAACAAGCAAGTCTCAACACTACCGGTTTTTGAACTACACTCTCCAACTCCATGCTCCTTGTCTTTAGAGAATGTGCCGCGATAAGAATCGCCATTAGGCATCACAAGTACTCCACGACCATGACGAAGATCATTCTTGTAAGCTCCGATGTAACGCTGGCCACTACGATAAACCAACATACCTTCACCGTGCTTCAAGCCTTTCTTCCACATCCCCTCGTATCGCGTGCCACTCCTAAAACTTAACTCACCACGCCCATCACGCAAGCCATCTTTCCACTCACCTTCATAGCGGTTTCCGTTTGCGTATTGAAGCGAGCCAAACCCTTCTCGCTCACCCGAAGCCCACTTCCCCTTATACTCGTCGCCATTGATCCAATTATAAATTCCACGACCTTCGAACTTACCATCAACGAAAACCCCTTCGTACTGGTCCCCGTTTACCTTTACCAGGGTACCCCTTCCGTTTGGAACGCCTTGTATATATTGACCATCATACTGATCACCGGTCGGCAGTTTAATTGACTCAAGAAAAGCCGGCGACTCTTTAGCAAACAATAAAGTAGGCACTACAAGCAGAATGAAAAACAAAGATTTAACAAGAATACCGCAATTGCGGCCGATAAAAGCAGAAATAGACAACACGTTTACGTCTCAAGTTATGAAGACTGTTCAACAATCACTCAGTCTTTTAAAAATCAATCCGTGATCTAAGCATTAGTTAATATTATGTTTTATTAAGGAGGGCATCCATTCAAAATCCACCTCATATTGCTTCATAAATCCGCCAATACTAATAATCACTCTAGCCATCGCGATAAATGAATCAGGAATTGTAACTCTATTTTCGCGCAATAGCTCTAACACATGCGCCAAACGATCAGAAACACTCCTATCTTTTATTTCTTCCTCCAGAAAGTGTTCGCTTATTTCCTCCAACGCTTCCTGTCGCTCACAAGTAAACCCAGCCTCGGAAAACAATTCCCCTAATTTCATGGAGTTTAATCCCATTAACCCGAATAGCAGCTTACTATATTTCAGTGTTTCATCTTCAGATAACGACGCCAATGCTCCGTAGTCTAAAATGGCGATATTCGAGTGCTCATCAACCAAAAAATTCCCAGGATGTGGGTCAGCGTGATAACTACCAAATTGAGTTATTTGTTGTATGTAACTAGACAGAAGCCTATTCAAAATATCTTTAGCTCGACTAGGCTGTTCCTCAAGATAAGATGTTAAGCCCGCCCCATCAATCCACTCTGTCACCATGATTTTTTCGCCTGACAGCTCACCCCAAAGTGCAGGTACCCTTATGCCATCAGCATGCTCGTGTTCAGAAAAAACACGTAAATTCTCAGCTTCAACACGAAAATCTAATTCCTTCATCGTCATTTTAATCAGCTGATCGGTAACCTGTCTGATATCTATTTCTTTCACTAAGGGAGCAATAACACCCGCCACAGATCGAAACACCAAAGAATCTTGTTCAAACAATTTAACTACGTCTGGCAACTGAATTTTTACAGCAACCACCATGCCGTTACGCAACGTCGCCTTATGGACCTGTGCAATTGATGCGGTAGCAATAGGAATTATGTCGAAGTGCAAAAAATGACGATCCCAATCATCACCCCAAGCTTCCACAATGGCTGGATGTATTTTTTCAAACGGCGCAGGTGTAGCTTCATTCTGAAGCTTTTGTAAAATCGGTAAATATTCGAGAGGCAATATGTCAGGCCGACAACTGAGGAATTGACCAAATTTAACCCAAATAGCCCCATTCTCTTTACACAAATTACAGATCAATTCAGCGGATTCAGTATGGGCTTCTGACAACAAACTAGATGCCGACTGCTCTGACAACAGCTTAGCTTTGTTTCTTTGCTGCCTATAAATCTGCTCGATTGCAATGGCGGCTTTCGTGACGCCTAGATAACGATCACGGCCGTCGACTATCAACGTCTTAGCTACATTTAAATTTGTTTTTAGCGCATCCAACGTACTCATCGATCTACAGCAACCTCATAATTGAAATCCAATGCACAATAAGAACGTGAACCATGTCAAATTGTCGTATGGTTTCAATATAAAGGAATAATCCGCGTTTAACTACCGTAATACAGAGAAAACACCCCCCAATATGTGTGTATATGTAAGTGAACTCTCAATCACCTAGTTCTTAAACAGGCAATCTTCAACGAGCTTGTCTACCACTTCAAGGAAAACCGAGGAAGGGTCGATAAGTTCAAAGCCTGTATCAAAAAAGTCGGGGTTTACATCATTCTTACACCATCGACTTACCGCCTCAAACTCCACCTCTCGGCTACCCTCTACGTTGTCTGGCAACGTCATCCTTAAAATGAATCGAATCTCAGACTTGATCTTAGTATCACTGACCAGCATGATTCCTTTCGTACTGATATCAACAAGATTCCCTATAAGGTTACCGTTTTCCGCATCATATACTCGAAGATAGTAGATCAAGTGCCGGCGCTGAACCTTCCTTTGATTAATTTCTTCTACTGTTCTCTCGTCCATAGCTATGCCGTCAAAGTTACTGGGGATCCTATCAATATAGTAAATTGTGCGTAACTGTCTAAGAATTAGCGATTTATTTTGTGCAATAGAGTGCTAATCGCTCCATTGCCCTAAGACATCCACCTCAAAAAATGTGCCATCAAAACTCAAAACTGCACCTTTCTCCGTAATTTCACTCACAAATAGATGCTCGTCATAGTATTTACCTTCTTTTAATCGCTTGCCGTTGATTGTGATACTTCGAAAACGGCTTTTACTAGAGAACATATGAGAGGAGAAGGTTAGGTCTGGTATCTGAGACCTAATATCTTCTGATATTTCTGAGAGTTGGGGCATATAGCTTGTTTCCGGCACCCTATGACGGCTCGGTGCAGGCGGCGCTTGCGCTTTTGCCTGAACTACAGGAGATTCATCAATATAGGCTTGCGTTGCAACGCTTGGAGGCTCTTTTGATCTCACTGGCGTCGGCGCCAACACTTTTAATGGCGTCACAGGTTGGCTCATAGAAGCCCTTGGCTTTTCAATAGGCATCCGTACGTGAGGCCTTTCGCTGATCGCCTCTACTTCAACCGCCTGTGTTTTTGTGCTTATAGACTGCACCGGGGTTACAACCTCCCCTTCCTGAGACCAGGGCGACCATAGCAATACAATAGCCACATTAACAATCACAAGAACAGCGACCAATACGAACCAACCTTTCTTTTTTCCATCGACTTGAGGAAGGGGGGTATACGTTTGGAGACCAGGTAAATCACCCTTTCGCCTTTCTTCTTCTGATTTTTTGAGCGCATCAAGAATATAAGACATTACAGCGCCTCATTATCTGCAGATAAAGATGGAATGCCCTGATCCGTGTATTTCGACAACAAGATAAGAGTATTAACACCCGCAATACCATCAGCCTGCTCACCAACTCTTTTTTGAAATGCTTTAACCCTGCTTACCAAGGCTTCATCATACAACGACCTACCTAAGGCGGGATTCTCCACGCCTTCATAAATATCCAATTGCTTACCAAGCCATTTCGTAATGGGTGCAATCGTACCAGGTTGCAAAGGGCCTACGTATTGCGGGGGTTTTTTCCAAAGTACCACGAAATGACCACGCCAATGCTTCTGCAGCTCGGCCAACGTCATATCAACTACCCCTCCATCAACAACAAAAGATGCCGTATCACCCTCGATGTGCCGCAACAATACATAATACTTGTCGCCAGACTTATCAAATAAAGTAAGTGCTGCTGGTAAGCCTAGGTGGGTCAGCCCGCCAATACTACCAATCTTACTTAAACAATTAACACCTTTCTGATTGGCATATTTACAAGCAAAGCCGTCACTTCCAGGAGTATAATCTATGCCCCAAACCTTCAATAAACTCACATAAGCTGACAGCTCACTTAGCTCATATCCTTGTCCCAACAAATCATCAAAACCAACAACGCCTAACCGCTGGGTCTCGACCAATGGATTCACCGAGTCCAGCCCCCCTGACGTCGACGCCACATCGGCACCTGCCATAGGCTTAATGCTAGCAGGAGGAAGATCTGTATCCCTGGTTATTTGTTTCACATCAGCTCTCGGAGGCTCTACCGCCGCACCAGGTTTAAAATTTCCACTGGCCAACACCATTCCCAGAGTCAAGCAAGCGACACAAAGCCCCAGAATAGCAACCCAATTGTTCGTCTTAAATAAAGATAGCACCTGGCTGATGCGTTTCTCTTGATGTAACACTAAGCTTTTGCCAAGCACCTCTTTAGCCGCAGCTTGAAGGAGCCCAGAGTCAACAGTTTTCTTATTTTCCGCATAGGCACCAAGCAAGGATCGATCGCACACAAGGTTGATGACTCGAGGAATGCCCTTACTAATAGAGAATAATTTTTGGATGCTGTTATCCTGGAACAACCACTCAGGAGTGGCACACCCCGCTATAGAAAGGCGATGGTATACGTATGGGGCAATCTCTTCCCTTGTTAATGCATCCAGGTGAAATCGGGCCGTGACTCTTTGGGATAACTGTCGTAACTCAGGCCTCAGAAAAATATCTTGCAACTCGGGCTGGCCTAACAAAATTATCTGGAGGAGCTTTTTTTCATTCGTCTCTAAATTAGTGAGCAAACGCAATTGCTCTAACACTGAGGACGACAAGTTTTGTGCTTCGTCAATAATAAGTACCGTGTGCCGGCCCTTACTATGGGATCGCAACAACCTCTCGTTGATATAATCAGTGTAATCTTTGATCGATAACGTGTCGCCAATATAACCAATAGATAACTCGTCACAAATAGTTTCGAGTAACTGCTCTGAATCTAACTTGGGATTCAAGATAAACGCGACATCCGTATTTTCTGGCACTTGCTCCAAAAAACATCGGCAAATGGTAGTTTTCCCTGTACCAACCTCACCGGTTAGAAGGATAAACCCCCCTTCCCGCTCAACTCCATAGATTAAATGGGCAAGTGCCTCATTATGTTGTCGACTCATGTATAGGTAATGCGGGTTCGGAGCAATTGAGAAAGGCGCTTCCGAAAAGCCAAAATAAGATTCGTACATAATGGTTTACGGCTATCCCTTCAGTACCACTTTGGCATTGATAATTCCTGGCTCCTTTTGGGAATCAATAGAAATATTTATCACTGTAACACCGTACTTAGACTCCAAGCCTGTCAACCATCTCATAAGACTATTAAATGATACGTTTTCCACCCAGACTCTAAGCTTGTCAGAGCCATCAGGCTCATACCGCTTCAAAGCAACTTGATGCCTACCGGATGTTTGGTTTATGAGCGCTAGCAATGACTGACCAGGCTTGCGAGCCTTGGCCTTACTAGAAGTATTGGACTTCTTTACACGATGCTCATTACTTTTCATCCAATTCAACAATTCTTGTTTATTTGCCAACTCCTGTTCCGCTCTAGCAACGGAGTTATAGGCCGGCTGTATTAACAAAAAAATAATGGCGATAACACCCAAGAACATCACGAGGCCATTTAACAATAAACGGTCTCTCGCAGAAATCATCTCATACTGACGGCGTAACTCTCTTATTTTAGTATTTACCGCGTCTAGTGCTGATCCGTTCGCAGACATTAGCTTGAACTCCTTACATTAATACGCGCCTTAACTTGCTCGCCATCTTGACTGGCCCGCGCAATTTCCACCCCCAGTTGCAAAGATTCAAGCTTTTTCTTTAGCGAGTCCAAGGCTTCAAACCCAGGCGCTTTACAATCTACTTTCAATTCCCCTTGCACCTCATCAAATGAGATTCTCAAAGGAATAAACACCTGATTTTTACTGGCACGGTTCATTTCATTCATTTTCTCACCAACCTGTGCGAGTAGTGGCAGAAACGCAGTGCTTGAGCTTGAAGTATCAACCTTCATCAAATGACTTTTCATTTGTTTTCTAACATCAAATACGCGCTTATCTTTTGGGAAGTACTTACGGTAAAGCGCTTTTGCTTCGCTATCCGCTACCATCGCCTGCTTTTCAAGTTGAGAGGCATGCATATATTGAAAACCGACGAGCATTACGATAAGAATGGAAAACAAACTTGCCATTGGCTTCCAGTTAAACAAACTAGGAGCCCTTTTGGGTACAGGCTTGTAATCACCCGTCAGCAAGTTGTTCATTTTTACGCATTGATCACTAATACTATCGCACAGATACAGGAACTCACTTGTCTCCACATGCTGCATGTCTAATTCAGTGTCTATATCAACAAGATGACTGGTGATTTGAGTTTTTAACCAATTCTCAAAATTGTCACTCTTAAACTCTTGTGTAACCCTAACGATTAACTTCTCAGGAGGCTCGGTGCCCTCACTTATCGTAAAGAGAGAGTTAAGCAGTATCGGCAGTGCATCTAATTCAATAGACATAGCCTGATATTCTGATGTTCTGATGGTGAGTTGATGGCCATCAGTAATAAATACCCATTCACCCTCGACAAAAGGAAGACAGGACATGTCCGGCACTATCGCGGTCAGCGGCAACCCTGCACGAGAAAAATGGGTCGTTAACAAATCAAGGACAGTCTTTTTCGTCGCCAGAACACCCACGTCACCGTTATTATTGCGATGACCTGGAACAAAATGCAGCTCTTCCACATCACTAGCTACATTATCTTCCAGCATAAAGGGCAGCGCTTGTGCAATATGCTTATTTTGCTTAGACGGAATGTTTACTGCCGTTGAAAATATGTGCACACCTTGCAGAATCAGCACTATATCCAAGCCAAACATGCCGCCTCGGCTGTCTAACAAGGAATCAACTAAATCGTCAATAACATCGATGCCTTCGGAACCGGAGGCAACCCCATCTGAGGCCAACAGCCATTGCACCGTATTTCTAGCAAAAAGATCTTCGCTAGGCTCACTCAGGGTGTCCGGAGCCACATCCTTAGCACCCCCACCCAATGAAGGTAAACCATCGAGTATGTCGAGCGCGTCGTCGTTAAGTTGTATATATAATGTATCTTTCACGGCATTTTATTCTTTTATGTTTGTTTTCAATAGTATAGACAGTTAGTTAGAGAATGGATCCAATAGTTTTCTCTGCACCACTAACACTTTGACATTATTCTTGGTTGTTACATCATTCCTATATAATACAGAATGCATGCGAACTGAGCGATTTTCTATTGTCGCCTCAGCATTTAACAAAAAAAATTGGCTATTTACGGAAAAGAACCCGGCCTTCGGTGCATCCGTACAATTTTGATCAATGTACGCGCTGTTTGCACCGTAGAAGGTATTAAGGTCTGTTACGCTAAATCCCCCGCCCTGCACCGTCGATTGTACTTGGGCACTTTGTAGGCACGGAATAGCACCTAGCAACTCAATACTGGCTGTATTTATATTTATCGGCATCGTCGGCGGCAATATACTCACAAATTCGGACAACGTATCTAGATCTTTACGAGACATGCCTGTCACCAATAATAGCTCACTAAGGTCAACCAGCACCCTGTCTCCTGCTTGGTAAGGCGGGTCAAGCAACAGATACTCTTGGCTTTCTAGACCATCCAAGCCTGGGGTATCGCCCACATCCATCCAATCAGTAATTCTTTCTGTAATGATACTTGCGGTTATATTGGACTTACCTGATGGAATATTTAGATCAGCCAATAACTGCAAAAAAACGCGCCTTGTCATCGACACATCATCTGCACCCGTCAGCATGAAACGATTCAGGTTAAAACGGCCTTGTAGATCCACAAGATTACCACTGACCACTCCCCGCCCAATTGGCGCAGTTAACGGGGTTGACCACTCCTCATCGCCAATATCTCGAAAATCTGTATTTTTGATATCCTTGAATAAGTCTTCTTTAAGCGCATACAACGCAAAGGCCTCTGCACTTTTAGCATACTCTTCTGACTGATCCAGGGCTAACAGTGTCGACGTGCGTACAATATCAATGCGTTGACGATAGGTTATTTCCACGGCGAGGAACGTTGCCACAGCCACAAGCATCAACACCGTAATAATCACAGTTCCTCGCTGATGTCGAGAGCTAGAGAAGTTCGCCATCATTAGCAGCCCTCCTCGTCTAGCATCGCCGCATAATGAGACAACACCGAATATTTGCGAACTATCTCTCCATAATCAACCAATTTGACGGTCATCTGGACAACATCCGGCAAGCGAATGTCATTGCCAGTAGCATCAATACCACACCCCCCCACGTTTGATAGGGTAATCGATGTTGTAGGCGGCCAAACAGTTTCCTCAACACTATTCCCTGTGCTATTTTTGAAATAAAACAAAAAAGACAGCTCCTCCACACCCTCTAAAAGCTCAAGCTTCCGACTAGTACTATCTTGCGCGCGATCCAATACATACCAGTATTCCCGGATCAGCTTACCTTCTTCAAGTTTGTAACCCACCCGCTGTAACTCACTGCGCTTTCTTTCTAAGAATGGTGGGCTATTCCATCCCCCACGTGTGAATTCGATTTCATCGCCATTGGAAATCATCGCATCACTTCGATCGACACTTCCGTATTCATCTCTCACAGGTCTTGGTACAACAAAGCTGATATCGCGCTGAATAAAGGTAAAGGCTCTCTGCATCGCTGCTAAACGCGCTGAGTCACGATCAGTAACTTCTTTTACTCGAATAAAATTATTGAATACAAGGTACATGCCTCCAGCCATGATAGAGAAAATGACCATGGCTACCAAGAGCTCAACCAAGGTAAAACCACGCATCGAAGCGCCACTGTAATTCAGTCGTTTACTCATTGCTATTGCGCCACTGAAAATGTTTCAAGTGTTGCCAACACACCAGCATCCGCATCATCAGTATCTTCTTTCACATCAATAATGACATTAATTAATCTACCTTGAGCCGTTTTCTTACCCCATGTTTCGACAATCCAACTCCTACTGGCAAACTGTACTTTTTCACTCTTTTTGGCTGTAGTCGGCGGTGCATCAGCGTATTTCATTTCCACCAGCTTATTCTGCGCTATCCAGGTCGCTAAGGTTTTGTTTTTGAGGTGAGTGGCGTTATTTATATTGCCTTGAAATGATCCGGTTAATGCCGTAACGGAAACCGCGAATATAGCCATAGCAATTAACACCTCGATAATAGTGAAACCCTTATCTCTATTATTCAAGGTCGTCACCAAAGTCGATTTTAACTCGCCCAAAGTCATCACCCCTGACTATCACGCTAATCTCACTGTCCCGCACCAAAAAGAACTCTGCCACAAAAGGGGTCATTTCCCCGCTAGACAGGATGTACACGGAAGGTTCATATTCTACGTCTTCGTCAATTTTTGGACCAATATCATCAAGATTCAAATTGGTCTTAGTGAACTCTGTCTCTCCATTTACTGTCTCTTGCTCACCGATTTTGACAAAATCACTTTCCTCCAATTCCAACACCAATCGAATCTCTTCAATGAGTTCGTACTCTCCCAAGGTCCGGCTATTTTCGATAAGTACCCACTTTGGATCTATGGTCGGTGTGGTATTTGATGAGGTCGAACCAGAACTGTTGGTGCTAGTTACGGTGGTATTTGTTGTAGTACTTGCTGAAGGTTGGCCTGACCCCACCGTAGCGGGTGGGTCCACCTTCTCATATCTGACAAATTTGTAGCCATCCTCGGTGCTGACAATACCCAGCTCTTGCTGCATAAATGAAGCTTCGTCCGACGCATGCGAAACAACCGCTACAAAACGTTTAGCCTCAGACATCAACTTTCGTGAAGGGTCATCGTTCACTACATTTAACGTTACCATTGCAGCCATAATGCCAATGATAACGACCACCACCATGATCTCTATTAGCGTGAAGCCACGTGTAGAGGAAAAATATGATGATGGCCTATTCATACTTACAAATCTGCTAGTGTTATATCTTTGGCGGGGCCTTCACCACCTTCATTGCCATCAGCGCCTAGAGAATATAACTCATAAGGCTCACCATTGGTTCCAGGGCTGATATAACCATACGGTCTCTCCCACGGATCCACAGGGTTTTTCTTCAAATACCCGCCACTCGGCCATCCACGGGCGCTATCGGGCTTATTCGTCAGTGCGTCTAAACCCAAGTCCGTTGTCGGGTAAGTGAAATTATCTAGCTTATACAAATCCAACGCCTGAGATATCGCTGAAATATCTACTCTAGCAGCTTGAGCGTTAGCCTTATCAACATTACCAAACACATTAACTGCCACTAATCCCGCAAGCACCCCCAAAATCACAACTACAACCATGATTTCTATCAAGGTGAAACCAGCAGCCTTTTGTGTCGGCATCCTTCGAAAACGTTGCTTATTCATTGCCTATAAACCCTCTTTGCATTACCCAATTGAACTATTCATATTGATTACCGGAAGCATGATAGACAGAACAATTATCATTACAACCCCACCCATCACAACTAACATGAGAGGTTCAAATAAACTCACGATAGTACTCACCAAATCTTCCAATTCTCGCTCCTGATTATGAGCTGCCCGGCCGAGCATGCTATCCAGCTCCCCGCTCGTCTCACCACTCGCGACCATCTGCATCATCATTGGAGGAAAGTACCCGCTTTGATCAAGCGAATTAAACAAGGAAGCACCCTCTTTGAGTTTGTCTGCCCCTTCAATCACTGCCTCTCGAATACAAAGGTTACCGGAAACCTGACCCGATATTCTTAGGGCCTCTACCAATGGGACACCACTTTTAGACAAAATACTCAACGTACTGATGACTCTAGCAGCATTAAACCCTCGGTTTATTTTGCCAATTAGCGGCGTCCGTAAGATATTGGCATGCACCTTGTACTTAAATGCCTCATTTTGAAGGGCTCGCTGAAACCCCATAATCGCGCCGAAAATAAGTAAAAGCAGCAACCACCACCAACTTTGTAAAAACTCACTGGACGCTATCATCACTTCTGTGAGCATAGGCAACTCTTTACCTGAACTCTCAAATATACCGACGATCTTTGGCACGACAAACGTGAGCATACCAACAACAATAAGAACTGAGAAAATGACCAGAACAACAGGATAGATCAAAGCCCCTTGTATCTTCTTTCTCGTTTGATATCGACTCTCTGTATAATCTGCCAGCTGCTCCAAAACCAAATCGAGATGGCCTGAGTGCTCACCGGCTGCCACCGTTGCTCGATATAACTCAGGAAATGCCCGAGGGAACTCAGTAAGGGCCTGGGCTAACGAATGCCCTTCAACCACTTTCGAACGTATAGCCAACATCATGCTGGTGACTTTAGGTTTCTCACTTTGCTTTGACACTGCTTTTAGCGTTTCCTCCAATGGAATTCCCGCTTGTAACAATGTTGCCATTTGGCGCGTCAAAAGCGCTAAATCAGACGCACTAATACCTGCCTTATTAAATGTTTTTTCACCTTTGCTTTGTATCTTTTGTACTGTAGCTTCCACAGACAAAGGCACAAAGCCTTTTTCTTTTAACTGCTGACGCACCTGCCTCGGGCTATCGCCTTCAAGCACACCTTTTTTTTGTTTGCCGCTGGTATCAAGAGCGACGTAATCAAATGCTGCCACACTTACTCCTCCCTGGTCACTCTCAGCACTTCTTCGACGGTGGTAATGCCCTCCAAGACTTTTCTAATGCCATCATCCCGGATACTCGCGCCAGACTGACGAGCATACGCCGCCAATTCTTGCTCACTGGCACCGTTATGCACCATTGTACGAAGCTCATCATCAAACGTGATCAATTCGTAGATACCGGTTCGGCCGTGGTAACCTAAATGATTGCACTCCTCACACCCCTTGGCACGACATAGGGTGGGCGGCGCTTTAGTATCACAGTTTAACAGCAAACACTCGCTCTCATCAGGAACATAGGTTTCCTTACACTCACTACATAAAACCCGTACCAACCGCTGGGCAAGCAAACCTAGCAGACTTGATGACAACAAAAATGGCTCTATCCCCATGTCATGGAGCCGAGTAATAGAACCCACCGCACTATTGGTATGTAGCGTGGATAAAACTAAGTGCCCCGTCAAACTAGACTGAACTGCAATTTCAGCGGTTTCCAGATCTCGAATCTCGCCTATCATCACCACATCAGGATCTTGACGTAAGATCGCTCTGAGCCCCTTAGAGAATGTCATTTGAACCTTGTTATTAACCTGGGTCTGCCCAATCCCCTCAAGCTGATATTCGATCGGGTCTTCCACGGTCAAAATATTTCTAGATTTGTCATTTAACTGCGAGAGCGCAGCATAAAGTGTCGTTGTCTTACCAGACCCAGTAGGCCCGGTCACCAAAATAATACCGTGGGGCTTTTCAATGACTCCCGCCATCCTGCCCAAATCGTTATCTGCCATACCAAGGTGCGATAAATTCAACCGCCCAGCCTGTTTGTCTAGAAGACGCAACACGATCCTTTCGCCATTACTACTTGGCATTGTAGATACACGAACATCAATCTCTCGACCCGCAACTCGTAATGATATACGACCGTCTTGAGGCACGCGTTTTTCCGCAATATCCAATCGAGCCATAACTTTGATTCGAGAGACCAGCAGGGGCGCCAACGCCCTCTTGGGCTGTACAATTTCTCTCAACACACCGTCGACCCGAAACCGAACAACAAGTCGTTTTTCAAATGTTTCTATATGGATATCCGAAGCGTTTAACTTAACTGCTTCGGTCAACAAGGCGTTTATTAGGCGGATAATGGGAGCGTCGTCTTCCTGCTCCATCAGGTCTTCAGTTTCTGGCACAGAATCAGCAAGGCTTGCTAGATCCAGCTCGTCACCTAAGCCTTCAACCATTTGCATCGCTTCACTAGAATCGTTCTCATAGGCGAGTGTTAACCGACGATTAAACTCCGTATCATCAACTTCGGTGAAGCGGATGGGAACCCCAAGGAAACGCCGGACTTCAGCCACAACCCCCACGGAAACACCGTGTCTATAACAAACCTTAGCTTCAGCATTACTGACACCTTCAATCACAACACCATTACGCTTCGCAAAGGTGAATGGAAGACGTAACCCCACCCCTGAGACCTCTGCGGTTTTTTGTTCTTCTTCTAGTTCCATGATGACGTTAACACCTACCTATATATAGACCGTATAAGACTAACCTGTTCTGATGACTATGACCAATTCTACCCAGAGATTATCCATTAAACGGCTAATTTTATTCATATTTATTGCGCCTGTTCAAAAAACGCCCTCTTCCGATGTGAATTTTTCCTAATTTCCGTTCTAGACAGTGATTCTCACGAATAACCCGTTATAATCCGCTCTACTAAAACACTGCACTTGTTTCGACACGGAATTTATATAAATGACTGGATCTATCTTGGTTACCGGCGGCGCGGGCTACATTGGAAGCCACTTAGTACGTCAACTTGGCGAACGTAAAGAAAAGGTAATTGTACTCGACAACTTGTCCACGGGATTCGAAGAGTCCGTGCTCTATGGTGAGCTCGTTATCGGTGATACGGGCGACGAAGCACTCGTCAGTCAACTTATCAAAACCCACAATATCGAGACAGTTATACACTTCGCGGCACACACCATTGTGCCCGAATCAGTGGAAAACCCGTTGAAGTACTACAAAAACAATACAGCCAACACCCGCACCCTTTTGGAATGCTGCAAGAATGGTGGTGTAAAGAACTTCATTTTCTCTTCAACGGCTGCAGTCTACGGAGAGCCGGAAGAGTCATGCGTATCAGAAACAACACCGACCCAACCCATTAACCCTTACGGCATGTCCAAGTTAATGAGCGAGCATATGATTCGAGATCTAAGCGCGTCTTCTGAGCTCAATCACGTAATACTGCGCTATTTTAACGTTGCTGGCTGCGAACCCCACGGCCGCATCGGCCAAAAAACTAAGAATGCCACCCTCCTCACGAAAGTCGCTGTTGAGGCAGCGGTAGGTAAAAGAGACAAAGTTTTGATTTTTGGGACCGACTTTGACACGCCTGACGGCACTGGCATCAGGGATTACATTCATGTCGAGGACCTTGCCAGCGCGCACATCAAAGCACTTGATTATCTAAACAAAGAACAGTCGTCACTCACCGTAAACGCTGGATATGGGCATGGCTACAGTGTCCGCGAAGTGCTTGAAATGGTAATGAAAGTAAATGGCGCTAGATTCACCATCGAAGAAGTTGACCGGAGAGCAGGCGACCCGCCAGCATTAACCGCAAAAGCCGATAAAATCAAAGAATTCCTAGGATGGGTTCCCGAACACGACAACTTAGAGGCCATCGTAACCTCGGCGCTAAACTGGGAAAAACACCTACTAACTTTACCACCTAGTGAATAGATATCTTGTTAAGCACCCTTTTCCCAAATGACATCGAAACATGCTCTTCCTCTCCGTGGATGTGGACCACTCCTGCACTCCCCGGAGAAGAAACGAATATTTCTAAAGCGGTCGAAAAGCGAAAACGTGAATTCCGTGCGGGTAGACACTGTGCGCACCAAGCGCTTACGCAGCTACTGGGTGATGCTCCGGAATCGCAACGTGCAATCAGAATCGGAAAATCACGCGGGCCCTGCTGGCCCTCTGGAGTTGTAGGTAGCATATCCCACTCAGGAGAGCATTGCTCTGCTGCGGTCGCTCTTTCCCAAAACATATTGTCCTTAGGACACGATATCGAACAAGCAAGGCCCCTCGACACCAATGTGTACAATATGATCTGCACGCAAAATGAAAGGGACTTCTTGGCTCGCCATCAACATACCGAGCTTCCATTGTCCACATTGATATTCAGTGCAAAAGAGAGCATCCACAAGGCCTACTCGCCTCTTAACGATCACATGCTAGACTTTCTCGACGCCGAGCTGACCATTAATTTGGAGGAGCAAACTTTTCTTGCTCACATTATCAACCCCAAAGCAAAACCTGCGTACAACATCACCGAAATGGCGGGTCGCTTTTGCATTGATGGCGGCTACATTTATACCGGCATCTACATACGCCCAAACGAACTATGACATACAGAATAGACACTATGGACACTGAGGCTACACCGTTTTTCAAACAAGAAAACCTGCAAGACAAGCTTAAATGTTTAGCTGAGATAGCGCACAAAACCAAACTCGTGGACCGCTTCAACGACGACGCATCTCGATTTGATCGCTACTCACTTGATCTTGACGGCCTGCTCTTTGACTATTCGAAAAACCATCTCGACAAGGAAATCTTAGATACCCTTATCGAAGGGGCAAAAAAGGCGAATATACAGAGCGCAATAGAAGCAATGTTCTCTGGGGAAAAAATCAACATCACGGAAGATAGAGCCGTGCTCCACACTGCCTTGCGCGCGCCCACAGAGCAAATACCAGCAGAGCTAGTGCACAAAATCACTGAAGCAAAAAAATCAGTCAGCGCTTTCAGCGCCAAGATTCGCAACAAAGAATGGTTAGGCTCCACGGGAAAGCCACTTCTACACATTGTCAACATAGGCATCGGCGGATCAGACTTAGGGCCGGCGATGGCAGTTGAAGCACTTTCTCATTACGCCCAACAGGATCTCAGCTTTTATTTTGTATCCAACATTGATCCCACCCATATATGTGAAACTCTTGCCAAATGCGACCCAGAAACAACTCTTTTCATTATATCGTCTAAATCGTTTTCTACACTAGAAACCCTAAGTAACGCGAAAGCTGCCAAACAATGGCTAATCGATCACCTCGGAAAATCTGAAGCGCTGGGCAAGCATTTCATTGGCATTTCTGCGAACGTCCCTGCAGTAAACACTTTTGGCATACCGACCGCCAACATCTTACCTATGTGGGATTGGGTTGGTGGCAGATATTCTCTCTGGTCCGCCATTGGACTAGCACTAGAAATAGCCATAGGCACAGATGAATTCACCCAATTCCTCGCAGGCGGGCACAGCGTCGATAACCACCTAAGAACACAGCCGCTTGAACAGAACATCCCCGTGTTGATGGCCCTAATTAGCGCCTGGAATAGCAATTTCATGGGCGCAGACTCCAACGCAGTCGTATGCTACGAACAATATCTACACCGATTTGTTTCATACTTACAACAAATGGACATGGAGAGTAACGGCAAAGGCGTACAAAACAACGGGCAGGCCTGCGAATGGCAAACCGCCATTCCACTCTGGGGAGGCACCGGGAGCGACACACAACACTCCTACCATCAATTATTTCATCAGGGGTCTCGCATGGTCCCACTCGACTTCATTGTTGGCGTCAACAGCTTGAATCCCATCGAAGACCAGCAAGCCTTCTTGTTTGCCAATTGTCTCGCACAAAGCCAAGCACTCATGGCTGGAAAAACAAAGGATGAAGCCACCGCTGAGTTACTACAACAAGGGATGCAGGCATCAGATGCCGCAAAACTTGCACCGCACAAAACCATCCCAGGAAACCGGCCAAGCAACCTTTTCGTCTACAAGAAACTTACGCCTTTTGTGCTAGGCCAACTCGTCGCGCTATACGAACAGAAAGTGTTTGTATTAAGCGCCCTATGGAACATTAACGCCTTCGATCAATGGGGTGTAGAGCTCGGAAAGCAATTGAGCAACTCTATTAAATCCGCATTAATTGAACAAGGAGACCCGCTCAGCTGTGACTCATCTACAGCCGGCCTTATTAACCACTACAGAAACAACATTCAAGCAACATAAAAAAAGGCCTATAGAGCAACGCTCTATAGGCCTTTTTTACACACTGAATACGGCGCTATTTATAATAATTCTCATAACAAAAATTAGTCGCGTCGATATACCCATCAATGCTCCCGCAATCAAACCGCTTGCCCCGGAACTTATATGCCATAACACAACCATTCTTAGCTTGCTCGAGCAATGCGTCCGTTATTTGAATTTCTCCGTTAGCTCCTGGCGGTGTTCTTTCTAGAATTTCGAAAATATCCGGGGTCAATATATAGCGCCCAATAACGGCTAAATTCGAAGGCGCCTCTTCAGGCTTTGGCTTTTCAACCATATTAGTAACCCGATATAGGCCTTCCTTAATATTCTCACCTTCAACAATTCCGTATTTGGACGTCTCTTCCATAGGAACTTCTTCTATTGCAACTATACTACAGCGAAACTGGTTATACAGCTTAACCATTTGCCCCATAACGCCATCTTCATCGTCACAACACAAATCGTCCGCCAATATAACACCAAATGGCTGGTCGCCGATCATGGTTTTACCCGTTAAGATAGCGTGACCAAGCCCCTTCATCTCTGACTGTCTTGTATAGGTAAAAGTACATTCGTCAATCGCCTTTCGAATTGACTCTAGGTACACTTCTTTACCTGTGCCCTGTATTTGGTGCTCTAGCTCATAGTTAATATCAAAGTGGTCTGCAATTGCGCGCTTACCACGCCCCGTTACAAACCCTATATCAGAAAGGCCAGCTTGAAGAGCCTCTTCTACGCCATATTGAACCAATGGCTTGTTAACAATAGGCAGCATCTCTTTTGGCTGTGATTTTGTCGCGGGCAAAAACCGCGTCCCATAACCAGCAACGGGAAACAAGCATTTAGTTATCATTGATCTACACTTCCATATTTAAGGTGATTCTTTACGCAATTTTGCGAGCTATCGACTGTATTAATGCTGTTCATCAGGGTGCTGCGCAATCTCAATCAACACGCCATCTGTACATTTTGGATGAATAAAAGCCACTCTGGTGTTATGAGCGCCGGGCTTAGGAGCATCTGACAAAAATATATACCCCTTTTCAGTCAGACGCTTCATATCAGCTTCAACGTCATCCGTCTGAAAACAGATATGATGCAGACCGCCACCTTTTTTATCCAAGTAACCTTGAACTGGCCCCTCTCCATTAAGTGGGTGAACCAACTCTATCTGGGTTCCGCTAATTGGGAAAAATGCAGTTTGCGTCTTGGCATCCACTACCGACTCACACCCTTTGTATTCAATCCCAAAATCTTCGGCAAAACGTTTGATTGCCTTTTCAAGATCCGGCACTGCTATTGCGACATGATCCAAACCGATTATCATATTTCCCCCTCGTTATACTCATCATCTGCACCCACCCTTTGTCGTGGCTGCTTTTTACCGTGCTGTATTCTAATGGGTTTTGCCTTCGATAGAAAGCTGCACTATTTACAGTTCATAGGGGGCGGGCCCACTGCGGCAGACCAAGCTGAGAATTCACTGCATATTAATTTCCTAGTCCAAATCAATGATATATATAGATAATGTTACAAAGCTCCTATAAATTCGCGTGCGCTGTCCCCTGAAGTTCTGGTATCTTAGCCCCATTCTGGTTATTCATCCGCCTGATACTTTCAGGCCACAGCGCATGCTTTATTCGAGGTAGCAATATGACAGACTCTTCCAACAAACCCAGTTTGGCAGATTGGCATACTTTAGCGACAAAAGAACGTAAGGGTCGCCCACCTGAGGAGCTAATTACCAATACCCCTGAAGGTATTGATATTAAACCTCTTTATACAGCTGGCGACGTCGCTGACCTCAAACATGCAGACACCCTGCCAGGCTTTGCGCCTTATGTTCGCGGTCCTAAAGCGACCATGTACGCAGGCCGGCCTTGGACAATCAGGCAGTATGCAGGCTTTTCAACTGCAGAAGAATCCAACGCCTTCTACAGAAAAAACCTAGCGGCAGGCCAACAAGGGGCATCGGTTGCATTTGACCTTGCTACTCACCGCGGGTACGACTCAGATCATGAGCGTGTCACAGGCGATGTTGGTAAAGCCGGTGTTGCAATTGACTCTGTCGAAGACATGAAAATCCTCTTTAATGAGATCCCATTAGACAAGGTGTCTGTTTCAATGACAATGAATGGCGCAGTATTGCCTGTGCTTGCCAACTACATTGTTGCCGCTGAAGAACAAGGCGTAAGCCAAGACAAGCTGTCTGGCACCATTCAGAACGACATTCTTAAAGAGTTTATGGTGCGCAACACCTACATTTACCCACCAAAAAATTCAATGGGTATCATAGCGGACATCATCTCCTACACCTCCGAGAACATGCCTAAGTATAATTCAATATCCATCTCGGGGTACCATATACAAGAGGCTGGAGCCGACGCAGCACTAGAATTGGCCTACACACTTGCCGATGGTAAAGAGTACATAGACTCGGCACTATCCTCAGGCCTCAAGATCGATGCTTTCGCCCCAAGGTTATCGTTTTTCTTTGGCATAGGCATGAATTTCTATATGGAAATTGCCAAACTAAGAGCTGCGCGCCTCCTATGGGAAAGGATTGTAAGTGAGTATGACCCCAAAGACCCCCGCTCCAGCATGCTAAGAACCCATTGCCAAACCTCGGGCTGGTCCCTCACAGAGCAAGACCCATACAACAACGTTGTTCGAACTACGATTGAAGCGATGGCAGCTGTATTTGGCGGCACCCAATCGCTCCACACGAATGCGTTTGATGAAGCCATTGCACTGCCAACGGAATTTTCTGCAAGAATTGCACGAAACACACAGATCATTGTGCAAGACGAAACAGGAATCACAAACGTTGTCGATCCATGGGGAGGCTCCTACATGATGGAATCGCTGACACAGGATATTGCAGACAAGGCCTGGGGCATTATTGAAAACATCAAATCCCTAGGCGGCATGGCAAAGGCTATCGAAACAGGAGAGCCCAAGCTTAAAATCGAAGAGTCTGCAGCAAAGAAGCAGGCACGGATCGACCGCGGCGAAGATGTCATTGTAGGCGTCAACAAATACCAACTAGCAGAAGAAGACGACATCGAAGTGCTAGAAATTGACAACTCTGCCGTTAGAGATTCTCAAATCGCTCGCCTAGAGAGCATGAAAGCAGCACGAGACCAAGCCGCTGTCGATAAAGCCCTTGCTGACTTAGAGAACTACGCAAAAACTGGAGAAGGTAACAGCTTAGATTTAGCGATTAAGGCTGCAAGAGCTCGAGCAAGTGTTGGTGAGATTAGTTACGCGCTCGAAAAAGTATGGGGGCGATACAAAGCAAACTCCCGCACTGTTTCTGGTGTTTATGGAAGCTCCTACGCCAACGATGACGACTGGAATGAGATTTCCTCCGACATTGAAGCTTTCGAGAAGCAATACGGTCGACGACCCAGAATGCTTGTTGCCAAGATGGGACAGGATGGACATGACCGCGGCGCGAAAGTAATAGCCACCGCATTTGCTGATGTTGGGTTTGACATTGACCTCTCCCCACTATTTTCTACCCCCAAAGAAGTCGCCAAACAAGCCATTGAGAACGACGTTCACGTGATCGGCGTCTCGTCCCAAGCCGCAGGCCACAAAACATTGATCCCAGATCTCATTGAAGCACTAAAAGAAGAAGGTGCGAGTGATATCATCGTTGTCGCAGGCGGCGTCATTCCAAGACAAGACTATGATTATCTTTATGAAGCAGGCGTAAAAGGGATTTTTGGGCCCGGCACAAAGATACCTCCAGCCGCACGTGACGTGCTTGTAGCCATTAACGACGCTCAGAAATAATATCGTCTCGACAAGGACCTTCTAGACAATGAAAATCGTCGATCCAGCAAAACTTTTGCAAGGCAACAGAAGGTCCCTTGCAAAAGCCATTACACTTACAGAAAGTAGCCTTGACTCCCATCGGGAACAGTCTCAAGCGCTGCTTAACTCAGTGTTAAGCCATACAGGCTCCAGCGTGCGCATAGGCATCACAGGAGTCCCCGGCGTGGGGAAATCAACATTTATTGAGGCCTTCGGGCTTCATTTGACCGCGCTAGGGAAAAAAGTCGCGGTTTTAGCTGTTGACCCCAGCTCCCCCGTCACAGGTGGTAGCATTTTGGGCGACAAAACTCGCATGGAGGTACTTTCTCAGCAGCAGAATGCATTTATTCGCCCCTCTCCGTCTTCTGGATCCCTTGGCGGTGTGGCACAAAAGACGCGAGAAGCCATGCTACTCTGCGAAGCTGCTGGATATGATGTCATCATCATAGAGACCGTAGGTGTTGGGCAATCTGAGTACCAGGTCGCAGGCATGGTCGACTTCTTCCTCCTCCTGATGCTACCTAATGCTGGGGATGAACTTCAAGGAATCAAAAAAGGCATTCTAGAATTAGCCGATGCGATCATAGTGAATAAAGCTGATGGCGTTAGCCAATCTCTCGCTAGGCAAGCCAAAGCACATTACGAAAATGCCCTTCACTTTGTGGCACAAAATGGGCATTGGCAACCCAAAGTTCTCACTTGTTCGGCACTGGAAAATGCCAATATTGATACCATTTGGGAAATGATCTCCAGCTATTTCGAGGCCCCCCAACTATCCAAGCATAGAGCATCCAAAAGAAAGCATCAGAACTTAGAATGGATGCAATCGTTAATACACGAACTATTGGAGCTAAAACTGACTAGATCTAGCGCATCAAACTCACACAAAAATCTAGTAAGTCAACAGGTTAGCGAGGGGAGTAAAACGCCTTTACAAGCAGCCACTGAAATCATAGATCGCCTTTTTTTGGACCAAAAAGACAATTAACTGTATATTAACTATACTATAAGCATGATTTTGTTTGGCTAACATTGGTAATTGTGGAAAAATAGGGTAATTAGGCAGGGAGGGGTCTAGACATCGAATTTTCCCATGCTGCAAATCTGATTCTAGAGAGCGTCATGAGTACTGATATAGGCAAACCATCTACAATTCGCCCCACCACCAAGACCTTATCTGGCGTCACGCGTGCACTCCCGCCAATAGTAAAGCAGGTTAAAGACAACAGCTTCAGCATACTAAACAACCAACTGTCTGAGTTTTTTATTTCTTGTGACGACTTGTTCTTTGACCTCGCAGGAAAAGCTGGCACCAACAAAGAGCAAAACGATTTCTTTGACACTATGCGAGAAGTTAGGCTAAATAAAAAAAGCGCTCTAGCAAATTTCAAACAAGAATTTGATTGTCTATTTAACCAGCTTACACAACCCAAGCGCGAACACTCCACATCAACACCTAAAACCTCCTTCGATGGACTCGGGTTAGTTGACAACGATGTTATGGAAAAAAATGTTGCTTTATCAAGCACCATTTCAAAAGCTAGAACTGATTGCCAAGAAAGCCTCTACCACATAGTTTTACGATTTGATTACCTACTTCCTGATATTGACGTAAACGAGACAAACAATCCGCTCGATCCAGCTCAGATATGCGAAGCGTTCAGCAAGGCAACCGATCATATCGAGCTCACTTTGCAAAATAGGATTATTCTCTATAAACAATTTGACAGGGTCGTCGCCAGACAGCTCAACAAAATCATTAACTTAGCGAACGAGCTGTTTATTAATGCTGGAATATTGCCTGAGATCAAACCTCAATCCAAAATTCAGCAATCTAGATCTCCGCAAAATCAACAAAACCAAGAACCCACAGACCAAGGCCGCGATAACGACCCCCACCATGCAGCGCCCAACTCTGCCCCGCCCTCTCTGGAGAGTAGAGCAACACCCGGTTTTACAGAACTAACACAACTACTGTCCGCCTATCAGGATGGCGGTCACACACCGCCTGGGACAATATCTAGATTTCAATTCGACGGACCACCCATCCAACAAGATCAGCTAATTCAAAACCTGAGCCACGCACAAAAAGCCCAGCCTTTTGAACTTTCGGATGGCAAAAACTATTTGCGCAGTATTATTCATCAAATTTTACTGCCCGCAAAGAGCAAAGAGAAAGGTAACTCTCTCGAAGAGCCCGATGAAAATGTTATCAACCTAGTGGCGATGTTTTTTGATTTTGTACTCGACGATGATAATTTGCCAATTGCGGTACAAGCGCTTATAGGCCGGCTTCAGATTCCCATTTTGAAGGTTGCCCTGCGAGACAAAAGCTTCTTTGAGGTACGAGAGCACCCTGCAAGACTACTGATCAACAGGCTTGCTGAATCTAGTGTAGGCATCGCATCTGAAGACAAAGAACAGCAAGACGTTCTATTCTCCCTTATCCAGCTAATTGTGCAGGAAATACACGACAAGTATGATGGCGACATCTCTATTTTTAATCAGCAGCTCGCATTATTAGAATCCCAGCTAGAAACAGAAACAAAAAGAACAAGGATTATTGAAAAGCGTACAAGTGAAGCGGCGGCAGGTCAGGCAAAAACAGAAAAAGCCAGAAAAGTAGTCAACAACACCATCAGCGCTCGCATCAAGGACAGTAACCTCCCTAGCTGCACTACAGACTTCTTGGTTCAGCATTGGAATCGAGTACTTCTAAGTAACTACCTTAGAAAAGGCGAGCAATCCCAAGAATGGCTCGACGCGGTCCAAGTCATAGATGACCTTCACTGGGTCATGAATCGTCACAGCGACCCCAAATCGATTCAGCGAGCGCATAGGCTTGGTCCAAATTTGATAGCAAGGATTCAATCCGGCATCGATAGCTGCAATGGTTCAAATGAAGAATGGAGTGTACTAAGCAAAGAGCTCTTTCGGGCAATAGAAACCTCCGGAGAAGAACCCGGCGAAACACAGCCCCTGGCCCGGCCTGCACTATCGCAAAAACATCTAGAGAGCTTAGGTATCGTGGACAGCCAAGAGAAGCCTTGGCAAGACATGACAGCACTTGAAAGGCAACAAGCCAAAGCTCAGGCATTACGTTACGAGTCACTCCAAAAAGCAGAGTCATTGCCATTAAACCATTGGGCTATATTCAAAGAGCCTAACAAGCGTAGCGTTCGCTGTAAGTTAAGCGCAAAATTCCCGGAAACTGACACCTACGTCTTCGTCAACCGCTTTGGCATAAAGGTGCTTGACAAGACCAAGAAGGAAATAGCGATGTCCATTCAAAAAGGTCAACTTATCATTTTAGAATCAGGCCTCCTTTTTGACAGGGCAATGCACCGCATTTCCTCAACACTACGAAGAACAGACGCAACCTGACCCACACCCTAATGCCCAATTGAGACGGAAGCTTTTTCATAGTGTTCTCTGAAAATATTAGCAGCCTAAGCTATAGTGGTGGCGGCATACTGTTTAGTGTGCTGTTTTTGGTCTCACTATACACACTATTCAAAAAACAAACCCATGCCTTATTGAGTGTAGCGGTCCTAGCCAGCGCAGCATTTAACTTCGTTGTTAGCGAAGCCTATAGCAGCACCGAATACCTGGTTTATTTACCTATCTTAGAAATATTAAAAAATGGTGCTTGGTTCACTGCCATACTAGGCTCGCTCAACAGTAACTCGAGCACACCAACCCCCAAGAGATTCTACGGGCTAATTCACGGACTATGGCTTACGTTACTGGGGTTCAACTTATTAGTTTTTTCATCCGCTAAAAACCTCGACCTATCAATAAACCCTATTTACATTTGGAACGGCCTACTACTTGCCATTCTAGGCCTTGTTGCCGTCGAACAGCTATATCGCAACACAGACCAAGAGCGACACGTCAAGCTGCTCTGTATATCTGCGGGGTCCATTTTCCTATACGACCTCTACCTTTTTGCGCACGGCCTTGTATTTAAGCAAATCGATTACGATTTGTGGTATGCCAGGGGTGCCATTGGTGGTACTAGCGCTTTGCTATTAACTGTTGGGCTTATTACATTCCTCAACAGCCCTGAACAACGCACAAGCCTTTCAATATCCCGCCCTATTGTTTTCTACACTACCAGCTTAACCACAGCAGGCTTCTTTCTATCCTTGATGGCTGCTGGCGGGTATTACATAAAACTATACGGTGGGACCTGGGGTATCATCCTTCAAATGGTGCTGATATTTTCAGCCTGCGTAGGCATCGTTGTCATCTTCGTATCCAGGACGATTCGAACTCGACTCAGCGTAATTATCGACAAGAACTTCTTTAACCACAAATACGATTACCGCACCGAGTGGCTGAGGTTGATTCACTACCTGTCATTGCCCAGCGACGAGGGTGACTTTCACAAACGCGCCATAAAAGCAGTAGCCTCTACATTCAAAAGCCCCGGCGGGTGCGTATGGGTTGACAATAACAATGGAGGTTACTGGCCTGTTGCCACCCATAATTTAGACCTCCCTAACATGGATATTACTGAGCCCAAAAACACCGACTTTTGCAAAGCACTAATCGAGCAAGAATGGGTCTTCTCCCCCAGCGCTGACAGCAGCAACCAGACCAGCAACATGAACGAAATGCTGCCCGCCTGGGTATATAAAATTCCAAATCTTTGGATCATCCTGCCATTGCTTAACGATGACGAACTAATAGGCTTCATGGGCCTCGCCAATCCCCCGCTCGAAACTCAACTCACCTGGGAAGACTTAGATCTACTCAAAACAGTTGGGAAACAAGTATCAAACTACATCGCTCGACACGAATCAGCAGAACAGCTGGTAGAATCGAAACAATTTGATGCTTATAACAAGCTAACCGCCTTCGTAATGCACGATCTAAAAAATCTCATAGCACAACAAGCACTAGTGGTAGAAAACGCAGCAAAACACAAAGAAAACCCAGCTTTCATTGAGGATGCCATTAGCACGATAGATAATTCCGTAAAGCGCATGAGCAATCTACTACAAAAGCTTCAGCAAAAAGAGCAAGGACACACACAAACGGTCGGAAAGAGCGACCTCAACAAGATCTTAGTCGATGCATGCAAAAAATGTCACGATCAGTACCCTATCCCATCACTTCGCCTCGCTGAATTCTCGCCCAAGATCTCAGTAGACCGGGACCACTTTGAAATGGTAATGGTCCACCTCATTAAGAACGCACAAGAAGCCACTGACAAAAATGGTTTTATCGATATCACTCTTCTGACAGAAAACGATACACTGACGATAACCGTAGAAGACAACGGTGAAGGCATGTCCAAACAATTTATTCAGGAGCGCCTCTTCAAACCTTTTGACACAACCAAATCCGGAAAAGGCATGGGGATAGGCGTTTACCAAACGAGAGAATTCGTCAAATCCTTAGGTGGCGACTTTTCAGTAGAGAGCACTCTTGGTGAAGGCACTCTATTTACTATGATCATACCAATGAAATAAATATCGCCCACCTTTACTATCTACAAGCGAAACAGTATGAACCAACAAAACGAAAAACCAAAATTACTCATTGTAGAAGACGACCCAGGCTTACAAAGCCAACTGCGCTGGCACTTTGACCAATACGACGTGATTGTCGCTGGCGACAGAACAAACGCAATCGCCGCGATTAGAAAAGACGAACCCGCCGTTGTCCTGCAAGACCTAGGGCTACCACCTGATGAAGAAGGTGTTGAAGAGGGTTTCATGACTATACAAGAAACCTTAAAACTTGCCCCCAACACTAAAATCATTGTCGTAACTGGCTATCATGACTACAACAACGCACTACGTGCTGTAGCATTAGGCGCCTATGATTTCTACCAAAAACCCGTCAACACCGATACTCTGGATCTTATTGTAAGTCGAGCTTATCAAATGGCCTCTCTCGAAGAGGAAAACCGAAGACTTCAAGCCAAAGCCCAATCCCCACTTAATGGCATTATCGCTTCCGATGCCAATATGCTCAAGGTTTGCAGAACCGTAGAGAAGGTATCCCCTGTCGATGTAACCTGCTTAGTGCTAGGCGAATCCGGCACAGGCAAAGAAGTCATAGCCAAGGCAATCCACAATCTAAGCCCAAGAGCAGAAAAGCGCTTTGTCGCAATCAACTGCGCAGCCGTCCCCGAAAACCTAATGGAAAGCGAACTATTTGGGTACGAAAAAGGGGCATTCACAGGCGCAACAAAACGAACACTAGGCAAAGTTGAAGTTGCCAATGGGGGCACTCTATTCCTCGATGAGATTGGCGACATGCCGCTAGCACTTCAAGCCAAACTACTCCGTTTCTTACAAGAGAGAACCATCGAACGCCTAGGCGGGCGCGATGAAATTGAAGTTGACGTTCGAGTTGTTTGCGCCACCAACAAGAACCTTGAAGAAATGGTGGCTGAGAAAACTTTTAGAGAAGACCTGTATTACCGAATTAGCGAGATCGTAGTAACCCTACCCCCACTAAGGGAACGAGAAGGCGACAAGATTTTACTCGCACGACACATACTTTCAAAATATTCAGAGCTACACAACAGAACCATTAAAGGCTTTACTGCAGAAGCCGCCGCCGCCATTGAGAGCTATGAATGGCCCGGCAACGTGAGGGAGCTAGAGAACAAGATAAAACGCTCAGTTATTATGGCAGACGAAAAAACAATATCTGTCAGCGACTTAGCGCTTCCTCTACACGAGGACCTCTCCATAAACTTACGCCAGGTCCGCCAAGAAGCCGAAAAATCGGCAATCCTCAAAGCCATCAACCTCACTGGCGGACAGATATCCTCTGCCGCAAAATATCTCGGCGTCACAAGACCTACGCTCTACGACCTAATCAAGAAGTACGATATAAACGCCGGAGAATAGCCCACAAAAAACCCCCAGCAAATAAATTTGCTGGGGGTTTTTCCTTCGCACCTAACTTAGCGCCGGCCTCTTCCAATACCGTAATACGCAAAGCCCTGCTCTTCTACTCGCTCAGGGTCAAAAATATTACGACCATCAAAAATAACCTTATCCTTCACAGCTCCCCTTAGAGTCTCAAAATTCAACGCTCTAAACGCATTCCACTCTGTCATGATAACCAAAGCATCCGCGCCTTCAAGCGCCTCTTCTTTGCTATCAACCAACGACAACTCAGCTTTCGAAGGGTATATACGCGAAGTCTCCTCCATAGCCTTTGGGTCGTAAGCAGATACCTGCGCGCCAGCCTCCCACAAGGCTTCCATCAACACCCGACTCGGTGCCTCCCGCATGTCATCTGTGTTCGGCTTAAAAGAAAGACCCCAAAGCGCAAAACGCTTTCCTTTCAGGTCGCCTCCGTAGTGTTTTTTGATTTTGGCAAAAATCACTTCCTTTTGTGCATTATTGATATCGTCAACTGCTTGCAACATCTGAGCCTCGTAGCCAAACTCACCAGCTGTTCTATGCAACGCAGTAATATCCTTAGGGAAACAGCTCCCGCCGTACCCGGCTCCTGGATAGATAAACTGGAAACCAATTCTTGGATCCGACCCTATACCCAATCGCACACTTTCAATATCGGCACCTACGGCATCCGCAATATTTGACATCTCATTCATAAATGAGATTTTGGCAGCCAACATAGAATTAGCGGCATATTTAGTTAACTCTGCCGAGATAGTGTCCATTATGAGCATTCTGTCGTGATTACGATTGAAAGGACTATAGAGCTCTTTTAATACTGCAGTAGCCCGCTCACTCCCAGAACCAATGACAATTCTATCTGGCTTCATAAAATCAGATACAGCCGCACCTTCTTTTAGAAACTCTGGATTGGATACAACATCGTAAGGTACCTCGGCACCCCGAAGTGCCAGCGCAGACTGGATAGCTGCCTCCACTTTTTGGGCCGTGCCCACCGGAACGGTCGACTTATCAACAACAACCGTATAATCCTCAATATACTTACCTATAGTATCAGCCACGGACAGCACATAACGCAAATCTGCCGAGCCATCTTCATCAGGTGGGGTGCCTACCGCAATAAACACACACTCCCCATGTTTAGCCGCAAGCTCTAAGTCAGTGGTAAAGTTCAGCGTTCCCGCAGCAACGCTTTTTACTACCATTTCTGACAACCCAGGCTCATAAATAGGTATCTCGCCATTAAGCAACTTACTTACTTTGCCTTTATCCACATCCGCACATAGCACATCATGTCCCATTTCGGAAAAACAGGCCCCCGTTACCAAACCAACATAACCCGAACCATAAATTGATACTTTCACGAAACCAAATCCTCTTCCTAGCGTTTTGACAGACACAATCGAACTTAAGTGGGCGCATTATATTACTGAATATTATCAAACGCGAATAAATAGCATGGTATTTTTACACAACTAGATAACCCCTTACCTCCACCTTAGTAAGGTAGTGTTATAAACCGCACATTATTAAGTGGACACAATGCATCCAACTGCTGTGAAGCCCCTCACATATCAACCATTTACTAGCATTTCCGCTTGAGTTAAGCTGCTCACCTTTCTAGGATTGGCTTAAGAAAAGAATTTGTGCTGGAGCAGCTCATGGCGTTACTTAAGAATGTTTTAATCATATTGTGCTTGTCCACCCTTTTAGCGGGTTGCGGAGCCTCTGAGAGCGGATCTGATTCGAACATCGCAGCCAATGGCCCGATTGATCAAACTGACCCAGGCAATACAAGTGAGCCTGGCGATTCAGGCGAGCCAATTGACCCTGGTGAAACAACAGAAACCACTCCTGAAGAGACCACTCCAGAAGAAACTACCCCTGTTGAGACCACTCCAGAGGAAACCACTCCTGAAGAGACCACTCCTGAAGAGACCACTCCAGAGGAAACCACTCCTGAAGAGACCACTCCAGAGGAAACCACTCCTGAAGAGACCACTCCAGAGGAAACAACCCCTGTTGAGACTACTCCAGAGGCTCTACCATCAATCACACTCCAGTGGGGCTCACCCGGTCAACGAGAAAATTTTGAGAGCATATCTAGTAGTGAAATAGACGGCTACGAGGTTATTGCAACCAACACCAACACCAATGAAACCGAAACCCAAATGGTTGCAGATGTAACGGTCACTATCAACGACCTCACACCTGGCCTCTGGAGATTCCAAGTTGCCACCGTTGATACCGAAGGGCTAAAAAGCCACTATAGCGTACTAACTAAACAGATTGATTAGTTCAACTCTCTTAAATCGGTTTACTAGTTGCATGTAAACAGGCAAATTTGTAAGGTTACAGCTAATTCAGCCAAGTAACCTCAAGAGTACCGCCTACATGCATCGAGTAAACCAATCAATTGTTTATTGCATACTTACCCTACTTTCAGCACTATTGATTGCAGGATGCTCCCCGACCCCCGAAGACGATACAAAGCTCCTAGCCTCCACGCTCAAACGCGCTGAAGCATACGCCGACCAAGGCCAGTACAAAGCAGCCGTTATAGAAGCACGCAACGCACTTCGAATGGCACCAAACTCCATTGACGCAATCATGCTCGCCTCAAGGATAAACATAGATCTCGGTCAGCCCAAAAGCGCACTCGACTTATTAGAACCCCTCAAAAGCAACCCCGACACCACACTTAGACTCCTACTTGCAAAAGCCTACTTGATGCGTGGCAAAAAAAGGTCAGCCCTAGAGTACCTGGACAACACAACCACCACCACTACAGAGGAAAACGACACAAAAACCACACTGCTATTCAGGGCCAACCTACTTTCAAACAACTATTCCGACGCCGCGTCCAATCTAGCTACACTTAAAAGCCGCATAACAGACGCCGATAGCAAAGCAAATTACCATTATTCATATTCAACCCTGCTATTTAAACAAAACAAACTTTCCGAAGCCCAAGAAGAAGCCGAAAAAGCACTTATCGCCAAACCAAGTCATACAGATTCCCTACTTATTAGCGCCGCCATTGCTTTTCGCAACCAGGACCTCGAAAAAAGCGAAACACTTCTTAGTGACGCACTCCTATCCCTCACGGAAACCGACGTCCTGCTCCCACAAAAAACCAAAGTACTACAGGCCTTAATCGATGTATTAACGGCACGAGGCAGGTCAAGTGAAGCTCTGATCTACACAAGATTACTCGCCCAAAACAACCCAGGAGCTAGCGAGCAACGATCCAAACTCAACGAAGCCCTAGAGTTATACAGATCAGGATCATACGACGAAGCTGAAAAGCTCTTGCTAGAAGTAAACAATGTAGCACCAAACTCCAAAAGCAAGCAGCTCCTTGGCTTGCTCAGCTTAAAAAAGGGCAACCTAGATGAAGCAGAGAGCCTACTTTCCGAAGGCTTTGACCCTGAAATAGCAAACAATCAATCGCTATCCCTACTCGCCAGGACCAGACTTGGACTCAGGCAACCCAGCAAAGTAATTGCCATGCTAAAGGAAGAAGTCAAAGCACGCGAAAATAACTCAGAAATCCTCGCCCTATATGGCCTAGCGTCGCTTGCTGAAGGGAACGAGAAAGAGGGGATAACAGCCCTTACAAAAGCGATAGCCATTTCACCCGAGAAGCACAGGCTAAGAATTGCAATGGCCGACTATTACTCAGCCAACAACAAGCCCAAGCTCGCCCTAAAACACCTCGAAGAAGCCTACGCTAAGGCCCCCTCTTCCGCCAGCATCCAAAAAAGACTTCTCAAACACTACTTAACACACCCCTACACAACAGAACCCAAGTTTTACTCTGCATACAACGCTAACACTAACGACCCCCAGCTAAACTTTCTTGTAGGCTCCCTGGAACACAAGAGCGGACAACCCCAAAAAGCACGCGAGCACTTCGCTAGAGCCATAAAGTTAGACCCCAAAAGCATAGATGCAACTTTCGCACTCGCGCTACTTAACCTGGTCGAAAAGCGACTTCCCGAAGCCCAAGAGCTATTTAGTGCAGGCATCACCCTGGTACCCGACAACTCTCGCGCTTACAAGGGGCTCGCAGACGCTATTCTTCGACAGGGCAATGAATCCGATCTAATACCAACCATGCTAAAATTAGCGGACCAACACCCCGCAAGTACCGGCCCAGATGAAGTGCTGAGCGAATACTATCTAAAACAACGCGACCTAGACAAAGCACTAACACATGCCAAAGCAGCACACAGTAAAAACCCCAAAGCCAGATCTGCCATTGGGCAATCACTAAAGATCCACAACTACAGAACCCAAAAAGCCATCAGTGAATCCGACTACACAGCAGCCCGCGAGGAGCTCATGCAAGCGCTACAAATTGAGCCGAACAACACGCTATTTTTAGCGGAACTCATTGGCGTAGAAATTGCGGACAACCGAATCATTGAAGCAAAAAAGATCCTTGGCCAAATAAAACAAACCAACCCAGAAGGAGCCATCACCAACAGTCTCGCTTCTGACATCGCTTTCAAGGAAGGCGCGCTAGAAGACGCTCTAAAGTTTTCTGATATCGCCTGGGGAAAATCCAAATCCCCCATCGTCGCAAGAAAACGATACAACATGCTAAAACAAAGCGATCCACCCACAGCCATTCAGTTTCTAGACATTTGGATATCCGCAATTGAAGGCTCCGCAGAGCCACTCAAAATCAAAGGCTCCAGCCTTCTCGGCATGGGCGAGTACAAATCTGCCATCCAAACTCTAGAAAAGGCACTTGCGATCTCACCTAACGACCCTGTCACGCTAAACAATCTGGCCTGGCTTTACCAAGAAACCAAAGACCCGCGCTCACTTGAGACAGCAGCAAAAGCCCATAGCCTAGCGCCAAAAAATGGGGGGATCGCCGACACCTATGGCTGGATACTCGTACAAGACGGACAGCTTAAGCTCGGAATAAAGAAGCTTGAACTAGCAAGTACGCTTGCCCCCAACAACAAGGAGATCCAAGAACACCTCGCACAAGCAAAGTCCCAATAATACAAAAAGAGCCATGTTAGGCCACACCACCGCCTAACATGGTTAGCTAAACTCTTCCACCGCACCCCACACACAAATTCAACCTAAATCAATTAATGTCGGTTATTTTTACACCAACTGCATTCTTTTTCACCAAGAAACACTCCAACAGCCTGATATACAACGCATTCCCTTACTTGGCACCCATTTTGCTTAGTACATAGTGACTTATAAATTTTGCCCCTGCGTACATGCCAGGGGCTTACGGCACTCACTAGGATCTGGCTCCGCCCAGACAGTTAAACGGGAAATATTTATGGATTTTAAAGCATTAGCACTCGCAGCCACTTTAGCAGTTACAGCATCGGTAGCAGAAGCTACCCCACAGTATACTGGCAACACCTATGGCGACGAGCTAAGTAACCCATGGACTGGCGACGCTGGCTATTATTTGTGGAACGACGAAACAGACCCTCGCGCTTGGCACCTTCGATGGAGTGCTCCGGGCGCAAGCGATAGCGTAGTTGATTGGGGCGGCAGCATTATTTTCCGCGATAGCAACCTTGGCAGCGTAAATACATTTCAATATGAAGCCAGTGGCATCTATAGCGACAGTCTTTACACCACTTACGACAACCCTTTTATCGGTGGTGGTGATGCTTTCACTTGGAGCACATCTTACACAAACAATACTGGCGGAATTGACGGTATCGATTTCTACGTCACCGAGAACGCCGAACTCATGCAGATCAGCCTAGGCTCTAGTCTTTTTGAAAACCTAGACACCACTACAACTGACGCAGGCGTTGATAGCTTCGGTATATTTATCGGCTCTCAATACAGCAGCACCAATGTCCTTGTTGTAGAAAATGGCGGCATGGTACATCAGCAATTTGAAATCTCTGTGCCAGAACCGGCTTCTATCGCTTTATTTGGCCTAGGCCTAGCGGGATTGGGTATGGCAAGAAGACGCCAAGCCAAGAGCTAAGCTTTCCTAGCGCACAAAAAGGGCTTCTTTTAAAGAAGCCCTTTTTTGTTTCAACCAAATAAGAGAACCTTACTGCTATCTTTCCTAATTTGTGCATATTCACTTGCACTCGATATTTTTCGGCAAAAGCATTGCTTTGGCATATCCAAATCATTAGGCTTAGCGAAATCCACGCAACAGACCATGCACACTCTGTATAGCCTGCCTCAGCCATAAAACCAATTGACGCGTATCTACATGAAACCTATAACGATATCTGTTTCGGAACACCACGGACTCTCTCGTCAATCTGAAATGGTTTCTATTGGAATACCCATACAAAGAGGGGCAATTCACCACACAGACCATTTGGCCTTACTGGACAGCCAGAAGAACAGAGTCCGCTGTGACACACAAGTAAATGCTTCATGGCCTGATGGTAGCGTAAAGTGGGTATTGATTTCATTTTGCACCCCCCTATCCGCCAACGTAACCACTCAATATTCCCTAGAAAAACAAGAGACCTCTACCGAGCAATCGCATCCAACTGAAGCAATTAGCATTGATGATTCTGGAACTAGTTTCACGATAAATACAGGTCGACTGGAAGCTCTATTAGATAAAGAAAACCTTCATCTCACTACTGAAAACAGCGTCGCGAAGTGTTTTCTATATACCTCTGACGGGGCAGTATGCAGCACCCGCATTCACTCGACCGAATTTAGCCCCAAACCATACAATACAGCGTGTGAAGTGGTGCAATTAGGCACATTTTCGTTAGGCAACCACGAGATTCTTTCGTTTCGATCGTCACAAACATTCCAGGCCAATAGCAGCAAGGTCAACTGGAGCTTTAGTCTCCACAACCCATCAGCGGCACTCCACCATGGCGGGCTATGGGATCTAGGTGACGAAGGTTCAGCATATTTCAGAAAACTTGATATCTCTATCGCAGCCCCCAAAATGAGCGATGCCCAGGTCAGACTATCAAACAACGACCAATGGCAGTCATGTGCTGGTGGCCTAGATCTTCTGCAAGAATCAAGTGGTGGCAATCAATGGAACAACAGAAACCATCAGAATAAAGAAGGCGTTGTACCATTTACAATAAAAGGCTTCGCAGGTTCGATTAACAACAACCCTATTGCAGGCGACCGCGCCACTCCTTGCCTGCACACTAACAACGGCCCTTCCCTATTTTTGCGGGATTTCTGGGAGAACTTCCCAAAACAATTAACTCATGACACTAGAACAATCACACTATCGCTATTCCCTGACACCGGCACAAGCCATGAACTTCAGGGTGGGGAGAAAAAAACCCATCATTTCACGATTGATTATGGCGATGACAAACTAGCAATCGATCATGCAGCGAAACCTGTGACCGTTACGCTAGACCCAAAACACATAGCCGCGACAGGTGCATTCATACATTTCTCCGCGGCACCAGAAGGCCTTAACGACATAATCCTAGAAGGCATCAAAGGCAACCATACCTTCAGCAAGAAGCGTGAGATCATAGACGAGTATGGCTGGAGAAACTATGGCGACATCTACGCGGATCACGAGAGCCTCTACCTTGATGATGGCCAGCAGTATGTATCGCACTACAACAATCAATATGACCCCCTGTACGGCTTCATTCGTCAATACTTGTACACTGGAAACATCCAATGGCTGCGGCTTGCGGAGCCGCTGGCTCAACATATATCCGACATAGATATATATGACACAGAGTATGACCGCGAAGAATATAACGGCGGATTATTTTGGCACACAGACCATTACGTCGACGCATTTACCGCTTCGCACCGCACTTACTCTCACCACCAGGTCATTGAAGGTGATCCAACGCAAGGTGGTGGCCCTGGCGCAGAACACTGCTACACCCACGGTTTGCTGATGCATCACTACCTGACAGGCAACCAGCAGTCCCGCGAAACAGTTCTAAAACTTACCCGATGGATTACCTTTTTCTATGAGGGAACAGGCACGATCACCGAACAACTACTTGCCATCAAGCAACGAGTGCTACCCAACGTCCTAACCAGCACTCAAGACAGTCGCTCTTTTCACCGATACCCACTTGATCGCGGAGTCGGAAACTATATCTGCGCACTATTGGACAGCTTTGCAATTACGAGTAAAACACAATACCTCCAGCAAGCTGAGCGAGTAATTCAAAACACTGTTCACCCTCAAGACGAAATAGACCATAGAGACTTGGGCAACCCTGAAGAGACTTGGTTTTACACCATATTCCTCCAAGCTGTTATTCGCTACCTCACCGTAAAGGAAGAGCTTTCAGAAAACCAGACCCCAGAATTCCAGTACATCCAAACCACCCTCGTTCATTACGCAAAATGGATGAAGGACAATGAGACCACTTACCTTAGCCAGCAAGACAAGCTAGATTATCCTAACGACACATGGGTGGCTCAAGAAATAAGAAAGGCCCATATACTCTCCTACGTCAGCACCATTTGCCCGCCAGAAGAACGCGTAGACTATGAGACGCGAGCACAGTTTTTCTACGACTACGTCACTGACCACCTTGGAAGAAGCGAAACCAAACACTTTTCGAGAATCCAGGCGATTCTAATGCAAAACCACGGTCCCCAAGCGTTTTGCACGGGCAACAAAGCAACAAGTCAAGAGGTTGCCGATAGCCATACCATACACTCAGCACCCATCGGCAAGTTAGCATTGATACTGTCGACGTTCCGGGAATTATTAACTGCACTAGCAGGGTTTTCTGTTAAGAAAGAGCTAGGCTGGCTAAGGCACCGTCACAGCCTTTTTGCTAAACTTCACAAATTCATAGATCGATGATTTACGTTCTCATCACCACAACTGATATGGAATCACAGCCTACATGTTAATTTCATTCATAATCCCTCACAAAGGCAGAGAAGAATTACTCACAGAGACAGTGGCCTCCATTGCCAACCAGAACACTGATCTATCTGAGGTTGAAGTAATTATAGTCACTCAAAATAAAGAACTCACCTCAGAATCTCTTTTGTCAAACAACAGACTTAAGATATCTATCGAAGTTCGCCCTGAGTCAGACACAATATCTGCACTACGCAATGTTGGAGCAAAGAAATCAAGCGCAGACTACTTCGCATTTCTCGATGCCGATGTGGCGCTATCAGAAAACTGGATATCAGCAATGCGAGCTGAGTTAAACGCTAACACATCTAGAGTACTAGTAAGCGCCGTTCAACGTTGCGAATCTAGCGCACCTCCTCTGGAGAAAATAAGAACCGCACTCAGCAACGCAACCACAGATAGCGACGTACGCTTTCTGCCTGGTCGGAATTTACTATTAGCAAGAGAAACGTTTGACGCCGCAGGGGGCTTCCCTGAACACTTAGTGACGTGTGAAGACTACTATTTTACAGATAAAGTTCACGAACTTGGGTCACTATACTATTCATCGAAAGCCACCTATGTACACCTCGGCGAAGATAAGCAATACAAAGAAATGTTTGACAAGGAAATATGGAGAGGCCAGTCCAACCTTCAATCAATTAAAGGAAGGCCCATCCCACTCAGTGAATTGCCCAGCTTTTTGGTCCCTGTGTGGGTTTTGCTGTTCAGCCTTTCCACCATTTTGTCAGTTCTAACATTGAATTTTGGCATCGCCTCGATCAATCTATTGCTCACCCTTCTACCTGTCTTTCTTTACGCCATACGGCTATACCGCATAGCTGATGGAAGCGTTAGCTTTAATAAGGTCATACAATTCTATTTGCTGTATTTCCCAGCTAGAATTATTGGGACCATTGCAGGGCTATTCAAAGTCATCAACATCTAAATAAGCACTCTTACGATTATGAGCACACAACGCACAAACATCCTACAGTTTATTTGCCCCACTGGTTTTTATGGGGCCGAACGCTGGATTTTGGCATTAGCTAAAAATCTAGACAGCGAGCATATTAATTGTGATTTGGCCGTCACAGTAGAGCCAGGCAACAATGACCTGGAAATCAGCAAACACTATAAAAAACTCGATAAAAACGTCTATGAAATACCCATGTCAGGCCGCTTCGATCTGAGCGTGATATCAAAGCTCTGCAAGCTGATTCGAGAAAAAAATATAGACATCATCCATACTCATGGATACAAATCTGACATTTTGGGGCTCATCGCCGCACGGCTCACAGGCATCAAGGCTCTAGCGACCCCACATGGCTTTGAAAATGCTGAAGATTGGAAACTTCGCACCTATATCGGTATCGGAAATCAATTCTTACGCTGGTTTGATTCACTCGCCCCCCTCTCCAAACAACTTTGCAAAGACCTCCAACAAATTGGCGTTGCCGACAAGAAGGTTACTTACATACAAAATGGTGTAGACCTTGACGAAGTCGACCAACAGAGACTACGCACAGACAACCCTATTATCGCAAAAAAGACCAAGAAGCGTGTTGGCTTTCTTGGGCAAATGATCAGCAGGAAGAACATTTTTGACCTCCTAGACATTTTTGATGAGCTCTCCCGCGAGCACGACGATGTCGAGCTTGTACTTCTAGGCGACGGGGAGCAAAGGGCAGAGCTGGAAGAATACACCAAAACCCTACCTTCCAAAGAAAACATCCAGTTCCTTGGATTTAGGGATGATCGGTTAGAGTGGCTGCAAAGCTTCGACATCTTTGTGATGACCTCAACCCTAGAAGGCATCCCCCGCTGCCTCATGGAAACAATGGCAATGGGCATCCCTGTTGCCGCCTATGATATCGCAGGCATAGATCAACTGATAACCAGTAAGGAAGCAGGGTTGCTCGCTCCTCTTGGTGATAAACAAGGCCTAAAGGCTCATTGGGAAGCTATACTCTTTGATAGCAACGTTGCATCCAACCTATCAGAGCATGCGCGGGCGTATGTACTGGATAACTTCTCCGGTCGACGAATGGCTAGAGAGTACACACAATTATTCAAGGAAATCCTTGCTTAACGCTGCCTATGCAAACCGGCTTACCTAAACAACCCTCAAGCAGCTTACAAACATCACCACGCAAACAGCCGGTGATGTTTGTGCTATCGGTTGATACAGAAGAAGAGTTTGATTGGGACGGCGACTTTCCTCAAACTGCCTGTCAAACTGACAATATTGAACAACTCCCTGAGTTTCATGCTTTTTGTAGCACTCTTGATATTCGCCCAACCTACCTTGTCGATTATGCCGTGGCCCAAAACCCAGTATCCGCGGCAATTCTAAGAGACATTGCCTCCACTAGGAATGCAGAAATAGGAGCCCACCTTCACCCTTGGTGCACCCCCCCGCTTCAAGCCCTAAATGGTGAAGTCGAGTCTCATGTTGTCAATCTCCCAAAAGACATAGTCCACCAAAAGCTCACCCATCTTACACAACTAATTAATGATAATATTGGCGTAAGGCCCCGATGCTTCCGGACTGGGCGATGGGGCATTAATTCAACGACACTAAAAAGTCTAATTGACCAGGGCTACAAGGTAGATTCAAGCGTCTACCCCTACTACTCCAATGATTATTTTTCTTGCCAAAGTGCACTTGACAAGCCCTACTGGCCCGACCCTCTCAACCCCAACAGAGCTGGCGCACAGCAGGATATATTTGAACTTCCGGTAACCGCTGGGTTTAATCGTAGCAACGCCCCATTCTGGTCGAAAATACACCAATTCTTGGCAAAACCTCAATTCGAACTATTCCATCCAATTGGCATCGCCTGGAAACTTAAGATACTTCGCAAGATCTATCTCAGCCCCGAACTTTCAAATACCGCTGACATGATCTCATTGGTAGAAGCATCGCTGAAATCACACCACCCAGTAATCCACATGTTCATTCATAGCTCGACCTTACTGCCAGGTAAAAATCAATTCACGCGGAACGAAAAAGACAAACAAGCACTTTATTACAGTATCGAACAAGTTTTAGATCACTTGATAGAGCACTATGATGTATCCTTCTGCACAATTTCCGAAGCGAGCAGAAAATTACAAGCTGGCTTTAATAACTACGTTCCGCCAAAGCAATAGCATAGTAAAAAGAAGGCCAAGCAATGACAGATTCACCTAATCGCACTATCACCGTAAGACTTGCAAACAAAACTGACTATTCTGCTTGGGACTCCTTTGTCGAGACTCACCCCAACTCATCCCCCTATCACCTTAGTGCGTGGAAAAGTGCTGTCGAAGAGGCATACAAACATCGATGCTACTACCTAATCGCAGAAACAAATAACGCTATCATAGGCGTGCTACCTATTGTTCACATCAAGCCTCCGCTACTCTCAGGCTCGCTTTGTTCATTACCTTTTTGCGACCTGGGCGGAATACTTACTAGCAATGACGAAGCTATAACACCTCTCATAGAGTTTGCTCAAGAGTTGTCAGGTCAATACGCCGCAGGAAACCTTCACCTACGTCAAAGCAAGAATATCACCAACAGTGAAGAACCTGCCCTTCAAGAGGGACAGAAAGTCAGAATGCTCTTAGCCCTTCCTGACAATGCCGACACTCTTCTAAGCGGCTTTAAATCCAAATTAAGAAGCCAAATAAAAAAATCTACCAAGAATGGCATCACCTATTCTCAACACAACGATAGCAAAGCCCTCGATTCGTTCTACTCTGTGATGCAATCCAACATGAGGATGCTTGGCTCCCCCGTGCACTCCAAGCAATGGTTCGCAGCTATCGTCAATCACTATGGTGAAAAAGCGCAGATTGGATTGGTTTCATTTGAAGGCAAAGTAGTTGGGGCTGCAATCATCTTAATGAGCGGGGATACTGTCACCGTGCCCTGGGCCTCTACGCTAGCCGAATACAACCGACTATCGCCTAATATGGGCCTCTATTGGGGGCTACTTTCTTATGCCGCTGATAGTAAACATGGGTACTTTGACTTCGGCCGCTCCTCAATCGGCGAAGGTACTTTCAAGTTCAAAAAGCAATGGGGCGCCACTCCATTGCCACTGGACTGGAAAGATTACGATGCAAATGGTGAGGTAGTTGGAAGTCAAAGCCCACCGAATAGATACCGAGACTTAGTTGCAACAACCTGGTCTAGGCTTCCAGCATTTATAACGAATATCCTAGGGCCAATTTTTAGACGCTACATCAGCTTGTAATCGTCAGCAAACCTCAATCAAATCTAACTTTTCAACATCAGGGATTATTAAGCATGTGCGGAATTGCCGGTTTTACACGATTTCATCGGCCCACCGGGGACATTGAGACCTTACGTAACATGGGGAACGCCATTTTCCACAGAGGCCCTGATGCAGGTGGAGAGTATCTTGATGAACACGTTGGCCTCTGCCATCGGCGGCTTAGCATTCTTGATCTCTCCGATGCCGGCAATCAACCAATGCACAGCCATTGCGATGATTTTGTGATGGTTTTTAATGGCGAAATATATAACTTCCAAGAAATTCGTGACGAACTGATAGAAGAAGGCGTTCAGTTCAATACCCATACCGATACAGAAGTCTTGCTCGCACTCTACAAAAAAGAAGGTGAGGCACTGGTAGAGAAAATCAATGGAATGTTTGCATTTGCCATATGGGACAAAAAGCAACAAACCTTATTTATTGCAAGAGACCGCTTAGGCAAAAAGCCACTGTATTTCTTTCATGACGATGATTACTTCGTATTTGGCTCCGAGCTGAAAGCTCTGCAGCAAGTATCGGCAACACCAAAACAGCTACGCCCAGATGCAATCTACGATTTTTTCACATACCAATACATTCCTGATCCAAAAACCATCTTCGATAAAATTTTTAAACTTGAACCTGGGCATACACTCACGATCAACGGCAAAGGCTTACAGAAGAAGCAGTATTGGGACCTCAGCTTTGCCAAGAGCCATCAAGGCTCTGCAGACGAAATATCGCAAGAACTGCTAGATTTAGTAGAACAAAGCGTTAAAGAGCGCATGGTTAGCGATGTGCCTTTAGGGGCATTCCTTAGTGGTGGGGTTGACTCAAGTGGTGTCGTCGGCCTCATGGCGAAGAATAGCGACAAACCAGTAACAACCTGCTCTATTGGGTTCGACTCAAAAAAATATGACGAAGTGGAATTTGCCAAACGTGTTGCTGAGCAGTTTGCTACTGACCATCATGAATTTACCGTCAAAAACACAGTTGAAGATCAACTGTCAAAAATAGCATCATTCTTTGACGAACCCTTTGCAGACCCCTCTCTTGTTCCTACTTTTTTTGTATCAGAACTGGCAAGACAAAAAGTCACAGTAGCACTAGCAGGCGATGGTGGCGACGAAGGGTTTGCTGGATACAGCAAGTACGCAACTGACGACCTAGAAAACCGGTTACGCAACCTTTTCCCCAAAGCTCTGCGCAAAACTTTATTCCCTTCTATTGCCAAATTTTTCGAAGGTAGCAAATCGGTTCTTGGTCGAAAAGCACACACCTTGCTTTACACACTAAGCATCGACCCAGCATACGGTTTCTTTTTGACCAACTCCTTTTTCTCAGACCGACTTTGGAATAGGCTAATCAATGATGAATTTAGGGAGGTACTAGGCGACTACCACCCCTCCTCACTGACTACCAAACACTATAACAATGCGGACACCGACGACCATTTGGATAAGATATTGTATACCGATATCAAAACCTACCTACCTGGAGACATTCTCGTTAAAGTCGACAGAATGAGCATGGCAAACTCCCTAGAAGTTAGGGCTCCCTTGCTAGATTACAAAGTTATAGAGTATGCGGCAACAGTCCCCTCTTCGCTGAAATTCAAGAAAGGCGACAAGAAACATATTCTAAAGAAAGCCTTCAGTAAACTCCTTACTCATGACACGTTGTACAGGAAAAAAATGGGGTTCTCAGTACCCCTTGCCCAATGGTTACGCAATGAAATAAAACAACAAGCCGAGGACACCCTATTTTCAACCAACCCAGGCCTGTCACTGTATTTTAAAATGGACGAAGTTCGCAAAATTTGGGACGAACACCAGAGCAACCAATCTGATTATTCAACAGAACTTTGGAGCATGCTTATGTTCCAGTTGTGGTTTAATCGCTATGCCAACTAGCAACGACGCAAACATACCCAAGCATCATTACTTTATCACTCTGGTATCCACGACATGAGCACAAAGCGCATCTTACATGTAACTTACGACATGAACATCGGCGGTACAGAGCAGGTCATACGCAACCTTGTGGAGGGCTTAGATCAAGAACGCTTCTGCTCCTCGATACTGTGTATTGATGGTGCCGTTGGGCCATGGGGCAAGGAGCTCGAAGCAAAGGGGTTTAGGCATTTCTGCCTTACTAGAAAACCCGGCTTTGACTTCGCCCTTATCCTAAGAATAAGAAAACTCATCAAAGACGAGGCCATAGATATCGTCCATTGCCACCAATACACGCCCTATATCTACGGCCTGTTCGGTTCGGCACTGACAGCGGCCCGTGTTGTCTTTACCGAGCACGGCAGATTCTACCCAGACGTAAGCAGCCCAAAGCGAATGGCCCTTAACCCACTGCTTCAACTCGGCACACATGCAATCACCGCCATCTCAGCGGCAACAGGAAAAGCTCTGGAGGAATTTGAAAACTTTAGCGCTTCCAGAATTAGCATCATCTATAACGGAATTGCAGACAACCCCCAGCCACGTAGCGACGAGCTAAAATCTACACTCGGGATCCCCTCAAACAACATTGTTTTAGGTACTGTTTCCAGATTGGACCCCATTAAAAACCAAACAATGATGCTAAAGTCATTTAAAAAGTGCTTGACCAACACCTCCAACCTAACACTCCTCATCGTTGGGGACGGACCACAAAAAGACGAATTGAAAGCACTAACAGAAACACTAGGCTTATCCGATTCAGTGATCTACACAGGCTTCCAACCGAATCCTCAGGCATACTTAGCCATCATGGATATTTTCTTGCTTCCTTCGTTGAGCGAGGGAACATCAATGACATTGCTAGAAGCAATGAGCTTTTCTAAGCCCTCTATCGCCACTGCTGTTGGAGGTACACCTGAAATTTTATCCCATGCCGAAACTGGTCTACTGACAGAAAATGAAGACGAAGCAGGGCTTGTCGACGCCATCAATCAACTGACGAACTCTTCCGCCCTAAGGGAGCAATATGGAGCGACTGCTCGCAAAACATACCGGGAACGCTTCTCCATAGGAGCAATGGCGAATCAATATCAAAAACTGTATGATTCGTTCTTTTGATCACAACCTGTACATCATTCATGCTTATACACAAATAGAACTATGAATTCATCAAAAAAAAACCGTTTACTGTCTAACACACTGATCAACAATCTCGGCACCGTTGCGCAAGTTGTCATAGCACTAGTGTTAACACCATTTCTAGTCACGACACTTGGTGACGTTAAATATGGTATATGGACCATCGCCGCCGGACTCAGTGGCTACATGAGCCTATTAGATTTTGGCATTGCCTCAGCCGTCACCCGATTTGTGTCAAAGCACCATGAAAATTCAGACATAAAAAAAATCAACTCAACAATTAGCTCTGCGTTAGCGCTATTTGTTGTTATCAGCACGCTACTTGTTACCATCAGCCCAATTATAGCGAAAGGTGTCGTACACTTCGTTGAGATCGACCCAAAGCTGCTTCCAATTATAGCTACTTTGATAATTGTCATCTCCTTTGATATGGCTATTTTCATCTTGGGAGGAGTTTTACGCGGAGCGCTAGCAGGGTTTCAACGCTACGACATTGCTACTTACATCTACATGACATCTGCTCTTTTTAAAGCCATCGCATTTGTAACCGTTCTAAAACTCGATTATGGATTAGTTGGGATGGGCTTTTCCTCTCTTGCCACCAATCTTTTGTCTGCATTTTTGTTTTTTGTGTTACTGAAAAAGCTATACCCGTTCATATCTATTGGGCCATCCCACATATCAAAAACCACCACCAAGAGTATCTACACTTATGGAAAATACACGTTTGTAGGTATGATCTCGAATCAAATAATCTATTACAGCGACACCTTTATCGTAGCGTATTTCCTAGGTGCTGCCGCGGTGACTTATTATACTATCCCCTGGAGTTTATCCGAATACAGCAAGCAACTATTCCTGGCCGTCAGCCGAGCTTTTGTACCCGTATTCAGCAGCCATGAAGCCGGAGATAGACCTGAAGAAATAAAAACACTCTATCTTGACGGTACCCGGTACATGCTCATTTTCTCAAACCTTTTTTGTATTGGTTTTCTATGCCTGGGTGGGGACTTCATCAGTATCTGGCTCGGGCCTGAGTACCGAGAAAAATGCCAATGGCTGATTTATATTTTCTTCTCCATACAACTCTTCTCGGCCCCCCAACTTATCAGCTACTCAATGCTTCAAGGCCTTTCAATGCATAAAACGTATTCTCGAGCGTCAATGGTTTTGGCGGTCGCAAATTTGATATGCAGCCTGGTATTGGTTCAACAATATGGACTGATTGGAGTGGCAATGGGGGCAGCGATTCCTCAGTTCATATTTTACGTATTTTTCGTGCCTATCCACGCGAACAAGATCATGGGGGTCTCTAGTTTGAGATATATTAGTACGACCTTTATCAAAGTGGCTGTTCCTTCCGCTGCCCTCGCAGCCTGCTGCACGTATGTGAGCCTACAAATACAACCTGAAAGCTTTTTGGTATTAATCCCTTTAGCAGCCATTTGTGCGACTATTTATCTCCTACTTTGCTACGTATTTTCTCTCTCGACCAAAGAGAGAGAGAAAATCAAATCAATGATTGGCAAACAAGAGATCACTAACTAACGATTACTGGCAGGCATTATGATTCGCGTAGGCATTACAGAACTTCACGGAATAGCACAAGAGTGCATCCAGCATCCAGCGGAAGACGTTCACTACTCATCGGTAGACCCTTCCGCTCACTGGACCAACAAACTAATCACTAGCCCCGCAAAAGGGGTCCTCGACTATTTTGAATCCGATAAACATGACGTTATTGAAGCGCCATTATTCCCTATTTTAACCAATAACAATTGGATCTACACCCCCGCAGAATCTTCGGCATGCCTAACTTTCAGCCTATTCAATTTGCCAATGCCACGATTACCTCGTGCACTTTTCATGAAACATGTATTCATGAAAGATAACTTTAAAAAGCTTATCTTCAAAAGCCAGGCGGGCCTTGGGACGCTGAACCAATACCCTATATTGCAACACCCAGAGATAATGAAAAAAGTAGAGGTCGTATACCCCGCCATTGGCAACGTAGACGACTCCCTCATTCAATATAACACCAACAAAATAAACATTTTATTTAGCGGTGACTTTTTTAGGAAAGGTGGCGCCAACCTAGTTGATGCATTTGAACAAGCACAAAAGAAACACGACAACATACATCTGCGGATATGCACTCGACCCGATTTGCAAACATCAAATGAACAGCTCCGAAAAAAATATCAGAAAAAGATTGAGGAAAACAACAATATCTCGCTAGGGTTTGTCGATCGAAAAGTACTTATGAACGAGATACTTCCTCAAACCGACATCTTCGCCTCGCCAACCTACCAAGAAACGTTTGGTTTTGCGCTACTGGAGGCCATGGCCTACGGAATCCCAGTCATATCCACCAACCATTTCGCCATTCCTGAAATTATCGAACACAATGCCAGCGGCTTGCTTATCGACACAGAGCAGTTTGACTTTATCAAGAATTTCAAAGGCTACACAATTGAACATATCCCCGAAGATTTTAACGATTACATGCAAGAACAAATGTATAAGCATTTAACATCACTAATTGAAAGTGAAGAGCTTCGACGTTCAATGGGGCAAAGCGCACTACAAACCGCAAGAAATAAATTCGGTTTTGAAGCAAGAAATAAAGCAATGACAAAAATATACCAAGAAGCCATCTAATGAGCCGACATGTTCACAGCCCGATAAAAAGGACTGTTAACATGTCTTAACGAGCTTTCAGCTCTCAGTCACCAACAACAACGTGGCAGCATCGATCTCACTCAACACCAATCCTTTGACAGATAACACCCGACCCTGTTCAAAGTCCATAACGCTTAACTCTTTAAGAGCAACATCCATAGAAGGAGCCCCGTGATAACCCCCAAGGCGCTGCGAAAGGTAAGTAGCAGGATCACCGCCCCCCTTCAAGAACCAGCTCTGCCTTAACACTTTCAGCTCTGACTGCTCTTCTCCAGACAGCACAGAGGAAGCCACATCCTCAGGCATCGCCGAGACTCCCGCACTCAACGCTAACGTTGTAACACCACCTGCTATCGTAAAAAATTCTCTTCGCTTAATCATTTACACACCCAGTGACTTTATGTGATCCGCCAACCTTAACGTCATCGCGGTAATAGTTAGTGTCGGCGGGACATGACTGCCCGTGGGGAACACTGAGCTCCCTCCGATATAAAAATTCTTGGCACCATGCACCAGCAAATTCTTATCTACAACGCCATCATGAGGAGACCGGCTCATCCTCGTTGTCCCCATGTGATGATTGCCAAATGCCATCTGGTCACCAAATATTCGCCCTTCACTCTCTTGATTTACCCTAACTCTGCCAAGATCATTAGCGCCGACGAAATTTGCAAAATAATCTAGACCTCTCCAAACATGATCCTTGTCAGACTGGCTCAATGCCCAATCAATACGGATTTTGGGGATGCCAAATGCATCCACTTCGGTGCCTAGCGAGATTCTATTGCTACGTTGTGGCGTTTGCTCAAGCATCGCCTGGATTCGATACCCAGCAGGCTGATCTGCATGGTCAAATATTCTCTTATCGAGCGCTTTTCTAGAAATTGCTTCGGTGAGCATGTCTAAATCACCCAGCATATTACTCAAGTGCTTTCCGAACTGATCCGGTATTTCTCCTTGAGATATTGCTTTGTTCACAGTATGAAAGGAGGAAATGGCGCTGGATGTCAAATAGTTAGTACCTGGAATCAAAGGCATTCTAAGATTATTCAATTGCTTTTCCTTAAGAAAGCGCTCTGAAAAGTCGAAATAAGAAGCCACATTGAACCCTGGCTGCTTATTGAACCCATACAACGAAAGGTCCTTTTTCTCGTTTGGAAAAAAATACGCTGCTTCCGCTATTGGGTGATCCATGAAATAGCGGCCCACGCTATCTCCACTATTCCCTAACTGATTATTATGTCGATTGAAATGCAACAACATCCTCGCATTTTCAATTCCGCCAAAACACATTACAAACAGCTTTGCCTTAACACTTGCAGGGCGACCCGGTACGGATTCAAACAGAACACGATCAACAACACCTGACTCTTGGGAGTAGACTGCATCCATCACATTCGCGTTCACGACAACCCGAACACTTTGACTGTCTTTCAGCTCTGCGCCATATGCATCGAAAAAGCGAACAGGAGGAGAAGAGAACTTGCTGATACTTGTTTTAACATCCCCGCCGATTACCGTGTGCAGAGGCTTATCTAGTATCTCAGCCCACTTATCAGCCGAGTAATTATCTGTTTTTGTTCCACAATATCTTGCCGCCGAATCATAATATGGCGATAAGTCAGACCTAGCTATTTCCCAGCCACTACCATCGACCCAGGCCCTTTTTTCAAAGTCTATCCTATCGAACAGAGAGGTGTTATTTTCCCAATGATTACTTGACCCCCCCAAAAAGCGCATACGAGAATGATGAGGGTTCCAGAATGGGGGGGTGACATATTCAGCCTGATACAAATCTTGTCGTGACTGATCATAACCATTGCCACCACTTTCTAATAATACAATATCGTTATATTGCGACCGGAGCTCGTTCGCAAGAGTAATGCCTGCAACTCCTCCCCCCAAGATACAAACATCACACGTAATTTCGTGGCCACTTTCAAACAGCTTTGCGTCGAGAATCATACAGATTAATCTTATGAAATTATGAATAGGAGCCAGACAAAAACCGGCACCCCCTTTAACACTACCAGTGAGATATGATAAATAGCATCAAAAGGAGTAAACAGATTGGATACTAGCTGAAGTAATTTTGGACCATAGGAGAGACCACTTCTAATGCAATATCTTCTTTATGCACTTCTGGTTTCTTGTTGGGGTCCAGCACCCACAACATACCTTTAGGATTATGCACTCCCGCTTTAACATCTTCCATATGGTAAAAAATGTCATAAAACGCAAGTTCACTCTTAGATATTCGATGAATTATCTTAGCATCACTCTTAACTTGTTTCGTACAGCGACATTGGACATGCACAGTATTATCGTCACAGGTTGCTAGAAACACCTGGTCGCTACCCACATGGAAGTAATCGTTACTATCCATATCAAACTCGTTGAGATAATCGCAAAGCTTGCTGGCCGCCGCATTAGATTCGCACTGCAGGTGAAACTGCTCAGCCATAACGGGAATATATTCATGCTCCTGCGTAATGCCTAACGACTGGGCGAAAGATTTGTCATCAATAATATGGAAATAATGCCTCTCTTCTTCCGGTGACGACGTCACATAGGGTTGCTGGCTTAACGCAGTACAAAAAACCAATACCGTATCGCTATCTGCTAGTTGCATAAATTTCCCAAGAATCCGATCTAGAGACTTGTAGCCAAAAAGGATCGCTTCCTTAGTATCAGCTCTAGCAGATTCACCCGATTGCCCAAACCGCTCCGGATCCATGTCAGCCCAATAGTGATGCTGATAATGAGCTACGCTATTCAGGAAAAACGACGATAAATCAGGCGACTCTTTAGCAAAATGATACTTAAACAAATCGAACTGAATCAGATCCATAATACTTGCACGCTTCCAGAAGTTACCACTGCTTCTTTTCTCACTTACAAGCTGCTTAGCAATAGCAATTATCGTTGATAGCGACAATCCATTTTTTAGCATGAACCGGACAAAGTCCTTACTCGATACAGAGCTTTTTGAATCATGACCCTGGACAGATTGCTGGATAAAGTCCACATACACATCAAACTTGCCCGGGGGATAAGGCGCTGTACCCGCTGACCACGGGTCAGGGATCAACATCCCGTTAAAACCATCGAGGAAGTTGGTGTTCATGCTCCCACAAATCCATGATTTAAGGCCTGCTTTTGAGAGCTTGTCCCAAACAAACTCTCCCTTAAACCCAGCAGCATCATTCAAACGACGAACACCATGCTCGTCAGGATCAAGACCTGAATGCAAGCTAACCCACTGAACCCAAGGGTTTAGGTCCTCACCACTAGCATTTGCATCAGTAGTATGGACTTGAGATTGCTCATAAAAGCGCTTGAAGTTCGGTAAGTGGCCTTCACTAATGAACTTTTCCATTAACTCATGAGTTAACTCATTAAATTCTATGAGAATTACTTTTTGCTTCATTCTGAATCTCGATTCCCTTGTGTTTCACTTTTTACAAATACAGCAATCTCATTACTGGCTTAAATGACCATGATCGAGACGCCGACCTAACGCTGCATACTACCAATTTTAGCCGGATTTTGGTAGATTTTAATCGTCTACTCCACACATCACCACCCAACAGATCGCTCTGCCGACACAAAAAAAGCAAAAAGTACGGCTCGATATTTCGACATAAAAAAAGGCAACCAATCATACTGGTTGCCTTTTTATTTATATCAAATTTTTTATTAAGGCTAATTCACCTCTATTAGATTATCTGGCTGCATTGGGTTTGGCCTAACACCCGCCTCATCAGCACCGGCATCTGTCAGCCCACTACCTGTCGGGCGCGAGTTCCCGTCAATATCAACGCCCGCACCCTCTAAAAGATCAACGGCGTCCAACGCACTTGTCGCTGTAGACTGCAAGTGCAGATTCCCTTCGCTAGAATCAACAAATATGCTGCTGCCGGTAAATTGGACATTACTGCCTTGACTGAACTGAGCACCACCTCTCGCATGAATTGAATCATCGATTAGGTTATTTCCGACAAAACCTCCATCAGTATCCCAACGAAATTGAATAGCATTGTTAAGATTGCCATTTGTCATTACAGTATTATGAACCACTTGAGTATCTGGGGAGTGCCAAACAACGATGGCAGCATCTGATTCAGACTTTCGATACGAACTATATAACCCGCTAGAATAGCTCACCATATTATTTCGTATAATACCACCGGAGTGATCATTTGCGCGCTCGGCAAGACCAAACGCTACCGCCCTATCCACGTCAATAAACACGTTATTCTCGACTAATGTGTTACTGGCACCATTCCACATCAAGATCGCAGGGTTCCACAGGTAATCAGCCGAATCTGGAGTATGGAAATTAGCAAACCGACTGTTTCTTATCTCCCAGTTAGCCCCTGCATGCACATCAACGCCATTGGTATAACCGGTACCCGCTTCACCACTTATATTGGGGGGCTGACCTGAATATTCCATATTGACATATTCAACCTTACCGTTATCAACTCCATCACCAAAACTGACAGGGCTAACTTTAATAAATTGCTGTCCTGCATTTAGTAAATTAAGATTATAAAAGTGGGGAGACTCTGCAGTTTCACTCACCATTATTGGGTGGAAATACACATCTCTTAAGGTCAAGTTTGCGATGACAGTATTAGACTTGCTTACATATACTATGTGAGGCACGCCGCCGTAATTACTGTTTTCCATTCCTTTACCAATAATAACCACTTCACCGCAGTTTGCGCCTACTCCACTAAGAGTGACATTGTCTCTTCGGAGGTTTAAAGTATTTTCGAGGTAATACTCACCAGCCTCTATCAATATAGTCATTCCGTCGCTTATATTGGAAACTGCATTCTCTAATTCCGCTACGTCAGAAACAACAACGACATTACTATCGCTTAGCGCTAACTCGGGAGCGCCCAAACACCGCCCTGCTGCTTCAAGAACCACTTCAGGCCCTTCTGTCTCAGGTGTCTCAGGTGTCTCAGGTGTCTCAGGTGTCTCAGGTGTCTCAGGTGTCTCAGGTGTAACATCAACAAGGTCCCCTTCACCTATTTTATAAACGGTAATTACCGGGTCTCCTGTAGAATCGTCCTTAGTGGCAGCTTTATTTAAGACATACAATGCTCCCGTTTCAGGGTCATAAGATGCAGCCGATGGCTTGCCCCAAGGGAAAAAATTGTCGAACTTGCCGTATTCATACGGTAACGGCAAATATAATTTGCTGGCGGACATTATTTCATTAAGATCATAAAGCCAGTAATAAGGATAACTATCACTACTGCTATAGGCGCAAGGGCCACCACATAGGTTACCGTTGTCCTGTGTGATCTTATAGCCACCACCAGACTCAGCCATACCTGATTGCCCAATTACAGCAAAAGTCCTTGTGCCTGGGACGATGAACGCGTAACGGCCTGCACTTATTCCTACCCAAAGATCATTGGTTTCTGCAAAGTTGCTATTTAGCCCCGTATTATTATAGATATCCCACAACCCATAATCATAGCTGCTATAGGGGTATACCTCAGTAGACAACGCGTGATTTAACGGGTAATCCATCAGAGCAGTTGAACCAACAACTCCGGAGTTATTCTGCAGATCAGCATCATCAATCACAAAAAGGCTAGGGCCCATACTAGCCCTAGAATTAATCGATACACCATCACCATTACCGGCCAAATATTTACCACCCAAAACTTGCTGCCACTCGGGCGGGATCGGTGACACATAGTTAACAGTGTGGCCAGCACCTTCCATTTCAAAGAAACCAGCAATCTCAGACCCCGCCAAATTATCAGGGTCCCGCACGACCAGGCTTGTGTAAGTGTTATCAGCAGGCGCATCGTAATATTCATAGGTTTGGATGACCAGCTCACCATTTACCATTGCCAGACCACCGATAGTATCAATTGACTGATTATTACCGGTTTTGCTTCGAGTTAGCACTCGCTGAAACCCTTGAAGTACTTGGGCCTTCCCTAATACACTGACATCCTGAGACTTACTGAAAGTAGAAGGCACTGCAAACTCAGCGATGGCATCCTGGCTAATATAAGAATCTACAAAAATAGAGTGGTTTTGGGCATTATAAGCAATTCGCCCTTCAGCCCCTCCCGTTTTGGATACACCATCACTATGGCTAAGCCTGAATGCCCCTTGATAATTTCCTAACAGCGAGTCAATCGAGATTCTTGGCAACTCAGATGGCTCGGCAGCACAGACCCCCGCGCTAAACATTGCCAAACCTAACGACAATCCGCAAATACTGCTATTTCGCTTAATACCCATGATACACTGCCTTTTCAAAAATAATACACGTCACTTAATACTACGCATAGCATCGATCAAAATCCAAACCGCATTGAAGAACAATTACATTCTGTTAACTTGCGCCCATTATGTATATGACGTAAGTCACCATTATCCGGCCAGTTCAAATCTATTCTACCAAATTAAGTGTTATGATCGCGTTAGTCTTAGAAAATTTTTTGATTTAATACCATGGCCAGCCGGCCTCAGCCCTTTATACTCGCCCAAAAATGATCAAAAAACACACTAAACATATCCAAACACACTGTTTTCAAACAGATATCTAGCAATATGTTCTTTCTTTATCCATAGTTTAAAAATAGAATACTTTTCCGCGCTACGACCAAATAAAACACCTACCTCACTTCTTTGAAGACCACCCACAGAGACCCCCTTTTGGTATGAGATCCATATTCGTTTTAATTGTCATACTATATTTCGGTTATCGTGCCGTCGGCAATAGATTTGCGGGGGTCTTACTCTACTGGTGGTTTTCCATTTTCAGGCCACAGGATTGGATGTGGTGGGACCTAACCAGCTTGCGCTTGCCTTTACTAGCTGCCCTTATCTTTGTAGTACCGAGTATCGCCCAAGGCAACTACCCAAACCTCAAGAACACCACCAACCAATTGATTGCACTTTGGCTACTCTGCGCCATTGTAGGAAACCTGTCATCCGGCTGCGGTGAAATAGGTTCCGCAATGACAACTCAAATGATCACTGTAATCGTAGCACTTCTAATTACTGACAGAATCGTAAACACCGAAACTCGATTATTTTGGATTATCGCTACTACCGCCCTATCCTTAGGGTTTCACAGCTCTACCGCAGGCTTTACCGCACTAACGGCTGGAGGGGCCAGTCTATATGGAACAGGCGGCATTGGAGGCTCCTTCAGTGGCGGCAATGCTTTTGCTATGGGAACTAGCATTACCATTTTCTTACTCATATTCACCTTCCAACTATCTACCCACAGAGACCTGATTTACATACCTAAAATTGCAAGCTCGCGCTTGGCCCTACTCGGCAGCCAGGTCGTCTTTTTTATTATGATTGTCAGCTCTATCTTTTTAGTTATATCCATGTTTTCTCGTGGATCAGCCATCGCAATGTTCCTCGGCCTATTCTTGCTGTTCCTGCTACAAAAAAACAAATTCAAAAAGAGCATCGTTGCTTTCATTGTCGCTTTTATCGCAATGCCATTTATCCCCATCCCTGAAGGCTACGAAGACAGAATTGCTAGCGCATTTGAATCTGATGAAGGCGAAATGGAAGACTCCGCTGCATCAAGGCCGCACTTTTGGCGAACAGCCTCAAGAATGGTCGAGGAAAACCCTCTTGGCGTAGGTTTATTCTGTTACAACAGCTACTACAACGAATTTGATGACACCGGAGGTCAATGGGGTGAAAACCGATCAGTTCATAGTAGCCACTTCCAAATCCTATCGGAGACCGGCTACCTTGGTCTGTTTCTATGGGTAATGCTGCACATTGTGAGCTTTTCCAAACTGTGGATCATTAGGAAGAAAGCGCTAATCGGCATGCCAGATCCGAAATTAAGTAATTTCTATTTCTCGCTTTCGAACAGCCTTCTTTGTTCACAAGTCGCATTCTTATTTGCTGGTAGCTTCTACGCTGTTGCCCTTAATGATGTTACTTGGGTCTGCTTTATCATCGCTAGCTGCGCCTATAGCACCCAAAAGAACGCAATTGAGAAAAAAGACAAGGAAGCTGAGTTAAAGGGTGCGCAGGAAAGCTAACAGCTGCCCCACCTCATCTTTCGACAACGACAAAGGAGTAAGCTCATGGGTTTTTCCATAAGGCAATTGCGGTGGATTCAGATAATACTCAATCACCTCATCTAGTGTAGCGAAACGTCCATCGTGATAATACGGACCGGTGTTTACGACATTTCTAAGCGAAGGGACTTTATATGCTCCGTAGTTCATATTATGAGGGTCTTTTTGCAAATAATTTAGCTCATCACAATCATCGGGAGCCGCATCACTATATCGACCAAGGCAATTAAACTCATCAACAAGCACTGCCTGTAGCCCCAAACTACGCCCTAGATCAATACCAGGGCCAGCAAACGTACCTGTCCCTATATTATGAAAACCGCCGTTACTTAACCTCGGTCCATTATGGCATCGCAAGCAGGCCGTTCTCTTATCATCAATATACAACTTCAGGCCTTTCAACTCCTTTTTTGACAAAATGCTTGTGTTAATTTGGCCTTGTTCAAGGCTAGATATAAACGTATCAAACCGACTAGGGACAAAGCCTATAGTGCCTTCATACGCAGCGATCGACTTACCTACGTTAGAAAAAACATGATTTATATTCTGTCGCTGTTGCTCGCTCAACCCATTCCAGCTGGCTTTGGTAAGGTCACTACCGAATGGACTCGCGTTTGCTGGCCAAAAGTCGCCCTTACCAATGAAATCATCGCCAAAGGCTTGCTTGTAAAGCCCAAGATATGTGCTGTTATGCAGCACTTTCCGCACCACAAAAGTTCGGTCAACTCCCATTTCAATGTCAGCCTCAAAAGGCACCAACGCTTGAGACCACAATGAATCCCTACGCCCATCCCAATAAAACCAATCTTGATAAGCTACACCATTCAACGAAGGTGTATTTCTACCCGTTAGCCCTAATCCGAACGCCTTGGGCAGACCGTCAGTAAAAGCCCTTCTTTCCTGGTGGCACTTCGCACAAGAAACCTTGCCATTCTTGCTAAGACTGGTATCTCTAAAAATGTGCTTACCAAGTTCAATCGCCGATGGGTCCGTCATATATTTATTTGAAGGATCATCAATCTCCGCTAACACCTCACTAGACAGGGAACGAAGGATCGAAATTTGATATTGATCGAATACTACTGGCTCCGCAGCAGCATGCTTACCCAAAGGCATTGCCAAACTCACGGCAACCGCTAGTGCAATCACTATCAATACACGACAACAAAGAATCATACTCTATTCCTTTAGTATTCTAAGATAATAGGTAACGTAACCTGATCTTTAATTTCAGTACTTTCAAAATGAACAACCACAACCCACTCCCCCGCCATACTGAATTTAAGCCCTTTGATCAAATACTCACCAGTGCCCTCACCAGGCGTTACTTTCGGCGATGAAGGCATTCCGTGTCTATGCCCAGGCATTCCACCAACAACACGGATAGACAAGCCATTCACTTTGTTCCCTTGGGTGTCTTCGATTGATACCTTCCACCTCAAAAATGACCCAATAGCTACCGGATTGGAATCAGAATGTAAAACCGCTAAATATTTTCCGCTCTTCGACATTCCTGACCAACTGACTCCTAAATCCCCTGCTGCACTCACCACCCCCGCCCCTTGAAGCCAGCACACGAACACCATTACAACAGTCAAATATGGCCTCATAACGACGAGAGGCATAGGTAATACGATCATTGGAACCCCCTTAACAAAACCTACGCAGGAACAAAAAAGGCTAATAGTGTACATACACATATTAGCCTTTTCTATTTTTTTATGCGGCGAGTGCCGCCGCCAAAAGGTTTACAAGTCCCCGGGTTGCAGCTCCTTCAAGAACTGCTCCAGCGCAGTAACCTTCGAAGCATCCAAAGTGAACGTTGTATGTGCATTAATCGCATCAGATACGGTGCTCGCAGACGCGTCGTGTAGGTATGGCGCCGTAGCCCATAACATATACAGAGAAGGAGTATCAAACCCATCAAGCGTTCCTGCAAGACGGCTTCCAGATGCCGCAGTAATAGTGCCAACATCATGCCTCGCACCCAGCGCTGAATCCGTCAAGCTCGTACCAGCATGACAGGTAGAACAACCTTCAGCTGTGAACAATGCCTGCCCCTCTGTCGCCAGAGTAGACAAAGCGCCATTTCGCTCAGGTGATGCTTCAATGGTGCTTAGCGATGCTAAATATGCAGCCATTGCATCAAGGTCTGTACTTAAACCCGCTTTAGGTGTTCCTAGCGTTGACTCCGCTGCAGCAAAATCAACATCGGTCATCAACCCTGTTCCACCCGCCAAGCTTCGTATTTGGTTCTCGAAATCTTGAACTTCATCGAAGTTGCCTGACCAGTGCAGTATGCCGTTATTTTGACCTTTACCGACTAGACTGATCGTATTTCGCAACCCCTCACCCATACCAGTAAGATCCCACACTCGACCATCAGCACCGCCTTCATTGTGGCAAGACGCGCAACTCATATAATTATCTAGAGCCAAGCGATCATCAGCAGCATCATAGAATAACTGCTTGCCTAGCTTAACCTCAGCACTGAGAAGCTCTGAAGAGACAACCGATGCACTAGATAGCAATGGCACCGAAGTAGAAGCCGCATACAACAATTGGCTTAAATCGAATTGCTGTACACTTCTGTCCATAAAGTTGTATACATAAAGCCTCGTTCCGTCAGTTGATGTTGCAACACCCTGCGGGGCCATACCTACATCAATTCGAGTTAGCTCAAAGCCACTTTGAATGTCATATGCAGCCACTTCACGGCTAGTCTCAAGGGCAACAAACAAGTACCGACCATTACCACTAAATACCGCGCCAGAAGCTAGACTCGAGTTGTCGTGATGAATTCTGGCTCCAGGATTCTCTGTATTTGCCTGAAGATTCACTATCGATGTTACTGCGCGCACTGTCTGATCGAAGTTCATGCCAGTACCACCACGCAATCCCCCCGCCAAGATATTATCCTGTTTGGACGGCACATAGGCAGTCTGACCATTTGGGGTTAGCACAGGTGCATTAAGATAGTTAGGTAAACCAGGCCCTGCAACGTCTGTCACGCCTCTGTTGGAGTACCCCAGCTCAATCTTGTTATCCATAGCCAACGTAGCAGCATTAAGTGCGTATAATTCACCACCACCCGAAGCCACATCAATATTTGCTGTTGATTCACCATTGAGCATAGGAGTAACGAAGTTAGTCACATAAACAGTAGAGTCATCATCGGTTAGCGCCAAATGACGCAGATTTCCACCTAGGCTAACGGAATGAGTAACAACACCCGTTGTTGCTTCTATTCTCACGACCTGCCCTACAGCCTCTAGAGCTACGTACAACACCAACCCATTAGAGGAAACAACAATACCATGAGGCTTTGATGCCGTTGGCAATGCAATCATTCTGGTCACTGTATTCGAGGTCATATCGATAACAGATATCGTGGCATCTGCTTTATTAGTAACAAACACCTCAGAAGAAGCGGGAGACATAACTAAAGTCGCGGGGTGATTACCTACTGCAATCTCAGCCACCGTAGTAAGGCCTGCATTCGAACGAGCCACTGTATTATTGTCAGGGTTAACGTTCCAGACTGAGTCCTCTACACCACCCTCGACAACGATGATTGGCATGGAATGACGCACAACGGTTGCTGCATTAGTAAAGCGGGTGGAATCATTTGGATAAACATCGCGGTTATCCCCAAAGCCATCACCATCACTATCAACAGTTTCCGCAGAGTCATTAGGGAACACATCGGCATTATCGCCCACGCCATCCAAATCAGAATCCTGAGTCTCATTTGGATCAGTAGGGAAAGCATCACCGTTATCGCCAACGCCGTCACCATCCTGATCTGTACCTTCAGCAGGATCTAATGGGAATAGGTCTTCGTTATCTGGGATCCCATCACCGTCCGTATCGATACCAGAAGGGTCACGGACAATTTGCAATGTATGACCAACTGAAGGCACACCGTTTGCGTCCAGCGCAAACACCCAATAGTAACCTGGAATCATGACGTTCGTATTTGAATTTATTGTTAACTGATAATCCCCAGCTACCTCCTCAAATGCAACAGGTACGAAGCGTTGATCCGTATTGATTGAGTGCGTAGTTCCCTGCAATCGAATCATGTTGAATTTTGATACCCCAGCAGATGCAGCAAAAGTTAATACATCACCTGCCTGTGCCAAAGCCGGCCCAGATGAAATCACCGGTCTTTGAGCTAAGCTTCCATCCATATTAAACAAATATGCTGGCGTATAGAATTGTGCGTCGGAGTGATCAGCATCACATCCATTACAGGCACCACCACCACCAGAAAACACAGTCGCATCCTTCATGAGAATCGCGGTTGAATGGTAATTACGTGGTATCGAATGGCTACTCATTAGTGACCAATCACCTGTCGCGGGATCCCACATTTCCGGTTGCATTACGGTACCGTCATCGCTGAACAATATACCATCAGTTGAACCACCGATAACCATTACCTTGCCATCAGGTAGAACAACCGAATTCTGGAAGGTTCGACGATAGTGCATCGACTTACCTTCCTTAACCACAGGCACTGCACCATTTAACTCAACAGTGATGGATGTATCAGACGACGGAATGACCAGGGTGTGATCATTACCCCCTGTCACAAGAATCTTACCTATATCGTACATTACCGCAGAGCCAAACATTCTCGCTTGATCACCGCCCAGACGAGGCCCCAGCACTTCAGTCGTACCAAGGCCGTCAGCTGTAAACCAGTGCATCGTTTGCGTAGGTCCAGATTGGAACACTTTTCCGTTAGGTGCAACGTGCATAAATCCATACCATTGCATATCGGTGCTGCCATTACCCAGTGGGTAAGTGTTGATAATCGAATGATCATTTAGCATCCCTTGCATATTGGCACCCGTTGTATGCACCCACTCGTCTGTTACAGGTGAGTACACCTCAGATGTATTTCCAGAGCCATTTGCGAAGGTAGTAAACACTCGGTTATCTGGCATAGTCATTTGCGTAGGATACCAACGCGGGAAAAACATCTCAGGGCGGGTGATCCACTCCAAGCTGTTAATATCGAACTCAGATGATTGAGCGACAATATTATTACCACCTGTCATAAATAAATTGCCATTTTCTAGCTGAGAAATACCGGAGCAGAACATATTATGGTCAAGGTGGTTACGAGAAACGAAGGTTCCTGTTGCTGGATCATATACGCTAGCAATGGTCCCATCCCCAATGTACCAGTCGTCTTCCCCCCCGCTCATGGTAAGGAGCTTTCCGTCCGGCATTTGAATAGCTGACGCTGGAATCTCTGGCCATTGAATAGGATTACCCCACGCCCCACCAATATGGGCAGGCAATGTAGGCCAAGGCTGAAGCTCGACCTCAACTCTATCCGTTAACAATTCAAAATGATTAGGATGAGAATATAACGCTGTCGCATCACCTCTTGCAGCCATCAATTCAATCGTTGAGTCTGCCGCAGTCTCATAATACACCACCCTGAGATCGTGCAACCCTGGGGTCAAACTGATGATGCCGTACAAGTCGTCTTGGGTTTGGGCAACCGTCTTTTGTATTATAGTTTGGCCATTAACGGTCAGACTAATACCACCATCTGAACGTAGCAAGAAAGAATACGTATCTGACTCTGACACATAAAACTGTCGAGTAATTTCAATTACCACAGGAGATAGAAGTGGAAACTCAACGCTACCAGGGTATTTGCCTTCTAATGAGCCACCATCCTTATAATTTATGACATCCGACTGCACATCTTGAGACACCAAATTAGCTGCGTCAGCGATAACCTGCTCAGCAGCAACCAAGCTATTAACTTGCGCTCCAGATTGCACAAACTTCACAGAAAATTGCTCAGAATAAAGTGATACTAACGGATTATTTGGCTCCGCATCTCGCGCATCGCCTGTTCCATCTGAATCAGTATCTGTGTGCACTCTCGAATCATCAGGGAAAGCATCAGCTCCATTTGGGACGCCATCACCATCACGATCTGTATCGGCGTTATCTCCTATTCCATCATTATCTAGATCCGATGTTTCAGCCGGATCAAGTGGGAATACATCACCATTGTCACCAACTCCATCGCCATCACTATCCTGAGTTTCCTCAGCATTATTAGGGAATGGGTCTGCGTTATCACCAATGCCATCATAATCGCTATCGTTTAGCTCAGATGCATCAAACGGCATTTGATCATAATCATCTGGCAGCCCATCGCCATCAGTGTCAGTACCACCACTTCCTACCGAAACACAAACCGCAGATAGGTTTGGATTATCCCTAATGCCATCGAACTCGAGATTTATTAAGCCATCGACAACCGATACCACATACGTTTCGTGAGCCTCTCCACCAATAGACAACGCTGATTGATCATAATTAGCCAAAATCAGGCGGTCCTCAAGGCGAACATTAAACAACCTAGACCCAGCCCCACCTGCAGTTTCTACTCCCCAATAAGGTTCAGCAAAATAAAGATCAATGGTATAAATTCCATTATTTTGAACAGGAATGTTATATACAAAATCCCCCCAGCGCTGACTCGTATGGATCGCGGGATCTGCAGAATCTGTAATATTCAACGTATTAGTACTGGTAGTTCCACCAATACCATACTGATCGCCAATATATACACGACCGGAGCCCGACACAAATTCTGGGCCACCCACATTAATACACGTCAAGACAATAGGTGCAGCCACTAAAGGATCAGGATCAGAATTATCACCAATTGAGTCCCCATCAGTGTCTACCCATTCGGTAGGATCATTCGGGAAAGCGTCGCCGTCATTTAGATAGCTATCACCATCTCTGTCATCGTCAGAATTATCACCAATTCCGTCGCCATCTAGATCTGTTGTTTCACTAGGATCATTCGGGAATAAATCGGCGTTATCACCCACGCCATCCAAATCTGAGTCTGCAGACTCATTGGGGTCTTCTGGGAATGCATCTAGATTATCGGAAACACCATCATCATCAGTATCAATCGGCTTTATACCTAGGTATACACACACACCTGACAACGTGGCCCAATCCTGTTCTTTCTGAAGAACAATATCAATTGCACCATCACTTGTGTTAGTGAAGTACGTCTTATTGTACGCCGCGCTTGAACCTACTTTGCTGTATATGTCAAGGTTATTGGCGACCAACTGCCCCTCAAGCGACACATCAAATATACGTGACCCGACACCGCCAGTGCCAACAGTCGCCTGATAATAAGTCTCCGCAAATTTAAGTTCAACCGTATAAGGTTTGTTGTCGTTACCTGCGACTGGAATAGCGTAACTAAACTCTCCCCAGCGCTCAGATTGATAAATAGCGCCGTCAACAGTGCCAGTAATGTCTAACGTCGTGGTTCCCGCGGTACCGCCTGCAAAGAACTGGTCCGCTAAATATACCGCACCATTACTCGCTGTGTATTCAGCCCCACCTACGTTTACGCAAGATACTAGGTCAAAATTAGGTACCGTTGGCTGAGGATCGCTATTGTCCCCAAAACCGTCGCCATCTGTATCTGCTGATTCAGTAGGATCATAAGGGAACAAGTCGACATCATTATCAACACCATCCCCATCCCTATCAGTGTCAGTGTTGTCACCGGTTCCGTCATTATCTAGGTCAGCACTTTCAGTAGGATCATTGGGGAACGCATCTGCGTTATCGCCAACACCATCACTATCACTATCCTGTTGCTCTGTCGGATCATTAGGAAATGCGTCAAACGAGTCAGGAGTGCCGTCATTATCCTGATCTGGGAGCTTTAACCCCTTATAAACACAATAAGCGGACAGTTTGGGCCAATCAATCGCCATGTTAAATGACACATCAATGTCGCCATCCGTGATATCTAGCACCACCTGCTCAACGACCGCTTCTTGCGCAGCATTGTTTTGAAGAATATCAAAAGCGCTTCGCACAGTCTGGCCTTCCACTACGACATCAAATACTCGTGAGCCTGGGCCGCCTGAGGCACTTGAGGTGCCGTGGAATATCTCTGCGAATTGAAGCTCCAGAGTGTATGTATGGACATCTGTTACAGGAATACTGTAGGAGAAGTCACCCCAACGCTCAGATTGATACAAAACGTCATCCAACGTGTTACTAATGTCGAATGCCTCAGTCGCAGTGTTACCGCCGCTAAAATTAACATCGGCAGCATACGCAATACCACCACTTGCTGAATATGCTGAGCCACCTGCATTCACACAAGAAACAAGCTCGTAATTCGGATAGTTTGGATCGATATCTGAGTTATCTCCCCAGCCGTCACCGTCGGTATCTGCTGACTCAGTAGCATCGAAAGGCATAGCATCAATATCATTATTAACTCCATCGCCATCAACGTCTAAATCTGCGTTATCACCCGTGCCATCACTATCGAGATCTTTTGTTTCCGCGGGGTCATTAGGAAACACATCGGCATTATCACCTACGCCATCATTATCACTATCCACAGACTCCGCTGGATCATTTGGGAACGCATCAGTTGAATCTGGGACACCATCATTATCTGCATCAGGCACTTTAAGACCCGAGTAGAGACAAACTGCAGATAATTTTGGCCAATCAGCTTCAACCCCAAAGGCAATATCCACAACACCATCAGCAACATCTAAAGGATAGAGCTTTTCTAATGCCGTCTTTGACGCTACTTCCGCTAGGATATCAAAATTATCAGCAACTACATTACCCTCAATAAGAATATCAAATACACGAGAACCAGGGCCGCCCAAATCGGTTGTCGCCTGATAATAAACCTCAGCAAATAGTAATTCTACAGTGTACTTTCCAGCCGCTCCCGCCGGAATAGAATAAGAAAAGTCCTTCCAACGCTCACTAGCAAACAACTCATCATTTTCGGTTCCATCAATTTGATGACTGGTAACACCGGCACTGCCACCAGTAAACAATTGATCAGCGCTAAAAATACGTCCATCGGAATGTATGTATTCGTTACCACCCGCATTAATACAAGAAATTAACGTAGAGTCAGGAAGCAACGGGTTCGGATCACTGTTATCGCCTACACCGTCATTATCGGTGTCCGTTGTCTCTGAAGGGTCATTGGGGAACGCGTCTAGGTCGTTATTAACGGTATCATTATCTCGGTCAAGGTCAGCGTTATCACCAATGCCGTCATTATCTAAGTCCGTAATTTCAGTAGGATCATTTGGGAAGGCATCAGCATTGTCACCAACACCATCGCTATCAGTATCTGCAGATTCCGCAGCGTCATTAGGGAACACATCGGCATTATCACCAACACCATCACCATCACTATCTACTGTCTCAGCTGGATCATTAGGAAATGCATCAGCGTTATCACCAACGCCATCGTTATCAGTGTCTGCGGACTCCGCAGGGTCAGTAGGGAATGCATCTTGACTGTCCGGCGTGCCGTCTCCATCAGTATCAGAAACTTTAAGACCGGAATAAAGACAAACGCCAGATAACTTTGGCCAATCCGTCTCCACCCCAAAAGATATGTCTGCAACACCATCAGTGATATCAACCGGATACAGTTTTTCTAGCGGAGTCTTTGATGCAACCTCAGACAGGATATCGAAATTATCACTGACCACTCCTCCCTCAACGAGAATATCGAAAACGCGAGATCCGGGGCCTCCCGACTGAATCGTTGCATTGTAGTAAATCTCTGCAAAAAACAGCTCTACTGTATATTTACCAGTCGCTCCAGCAGGAATTGCGTAAGAGAAGTCTCTCCAACGCTCTGTCGCAAACAGTATATCTTCTTCAGTACCATCGATTTGATGACTAGTTACGCCAGCGTTACCGCCACTATATTGCTGGTCTGCACCGAACACGCGACCATCCGAATGTGTAAACTCTTCACCACCCGCGTTAATACAAGAAATTAATGTGGAGTCAGGGAGCAACGGATTCGGATCGCTATTATCGCCTACACCATCGCTATCTGTATCGGTTGTCTCTGTAGGATCATTAGGAAACGCATCAAGGTCATTATTAACGTTATCATTATCACGATCGGGGTCGGTATTATCTCCTAATCCATCACTATCAATATCAGAAGACTCAGTGGGATCGTTAGGGAACGCATCACCATTATCACCGACTCCATCACCATCCGTATCGAGTGTTTCTGTAGGGTCATTAGGGAATGCATCTTGGCTATCAGGCGTGCCATCACTGTCCGAGTCTAAAGCATTGATACCACTATAAACACATGCAGCAGACAGCTTAGGGAAGTCCGCAACAACCCCAAAATCGAGGTTTAGCTGACCATCGGATACATTAGTTGTATATACCTTCTTTATCGGCGTAAGCGCTGGTACTTCTACACTAATATCGTAGTTATCTTCTTTAAGCTGACCTTCAACTGATATATCGAATACCCGAGAACCCGCGCCACCCGCTACGGTTGCCCCGTAGTAGACTTCAGCAAAGTAAAGCTGGATAGAATAGTCGCCACTAGAAGGCACTGGAAAAGAGTAGGAAAAATTCCCCCAGCGATCAGTCTGATAAAGATAATCATCCGTGGTTGATTCAATATCGTAACCTGCAGAAGCAGTATTACCACCAGTGAAGTAGTCGTCTGCTGCAAATTGGACTGAATTACCATCCAAATATGCAGATCCACCAGCGTTCACACACATTACTATTGGTAAACCATCTACTGTTCCATCAGCACTCACACGAGTCGCGTATTGCATAAGCAATATAGCAACTACAATTACCTTCCAACCTGTGTTCGAAAAAACCGACATTTATCTAAACTCCCCAATCTCTGCTTGTTATCGAGCTATCAAAGTTGCAGCAATAGATGCAATAATTGCGCCAACCACCCAACCCCCCTAGATTCGGGGGGTTATGCCATTGAATAGAGCATTTCTGTAAATTTTCTCGACTCCCACCAACTAACTCAGTTAGCCTAAAAAATGTTATTCGACGGCGAGCAAATGATCACACGAACTTACCCTCCCAACTTATTCATTTACATCATTAGGTATGTGACTTTTTCCCGTTGACATTGAAACAATACGTTTCTTTTTGTGCCAAATTTTGACATCTCATTCATAAAAACACTTAGCTCATGTATCATCGTGCAAAAAATATGGATGCAATTGCGGCCGTATGATGACTGAGATTTAGCCATTTCCGTAAGTCCAAAAAAACATCAAGGATTGCTCTTTTGACCTTAGAAAATATAAACAAACTTTTGCGCTATTCCGTTATCCCTATGATGGGGACCTTCTTCCTTATGACCCTTTACGTGTCGTATCGTCAATACATGGCGAATGATGAATGGACAATTGGGGATTGGCTCATAAACTACGAAGGCGGCTTTGCGCGAAGGGGCTTATACGGGCAATTTATTCTAGAGGCATCCAAACTGACGGGCTATACACCCGCATTTTTTGCAATGTGTTCTCACTGGTTTTTCTACTCTATCTTTTTCTTCTTCAGTACCAGGCTGCTACTAAAAGAACAGAATCTATTCTCGACTCTATTGCTTCTTATATCGCCTTTTATTTTTACCTTTCAAATTCACGCTACACTCGGTGGGTTTAGAAAAGAAATAATTTATTTGGCCGCCCTCTCATACATCAGCTTTACGGTTCGCTCCTCTCTTCAAGGATCAGATAGAAATAGCAAAGCGTTCATCATTGTTGCCGCCCTATACCCCCTGATGATTCTATCGCACGAAATGCTCGCTTTTTTCCTACCTTATATAATGGCACTGTATTTTATCTATCATGGAGTCGACAAAGCGCGCATCATTCAAGCTAAGCTACTGGTTTTACCGTCGGTAATCGCATTTGTTTTCGCTTATCTGTACCAAGGAGGTCCAGAATTTGTTTCTGCCATTAAGTCCTCGCTCGGGAGCCAAGCACCTATAAAGAAAGGGGCGATTGACTGGATTGGGCATGACACTCACTTTGGCACAAACCAAGTTATCAACGCCATTCAAAACCACTCTTATTTGCCTAGATACTTTTGGTATTCCTCATTGGCATTAATTGCGTTTATTCCATTTCGACATCGCGTTGCGCAAGTACTAAGCTACAAATTACCCGCACTGCTTATTTTTCTAAGCATACTCAGTAGCATCGCCCTTTCTGCCGTCGCTATAGATTGGGGGCGATTTTTGTATCTAAACTTGCTGTCTTTGTTCATAGTATGCCTAGCCTTAGAGCAATCCCCCAAAGACCTCAATATCACATTGGGAATAGAGGGCCTACTAGAAAAACCTGTCGCGCTTATATTTTTGGGCACACTTGCAGGAATTGCGTTTCTGGTTCTTTACGGTGTAGGCTGGTATATACCCCATTGCTGCGAGTGGTCGCCATATCAATCCGACCTCACCCGAAAATTATTAACAAGCCTAGGTTTAAACTAACCCGTAGATACAATCACACTACTCAAATGGTGCAACAAGACATCCCATGTCAAACATTAAAGCTCTAATCAAAAACACTATTTACTATTTTTTCTGCTTGCTTAGTTTACCCATCGCATTATCTTATTGGGCTCTTTCCCTCGTAAGCGCAAAAGATTCACTCGTCACAAGCTATTCCCAATTCCTCAGCCTCTTTCCGGGCCAAATAGGAAATTACCTTCGAAAAACGACCCTCAACTTCCTTATCGCACATTGCGATAAGGACAGTTTAATCAGTTTCGGGGTTCTCTTTTCACAGGAAAAAACCGAAATTCATAGCGGCGTGTATTTAGGGCCAAATTGTAATATAGGCAAATGCATCATCGAACAAAACTGCCTTCTAGGAAGCAATGTCCACATAATGAGTGGAAAAAAACAGCACGACTTCAGTGATCCAACAACCCCCATCAAGGATCAAGGAGGAAAATTCGAAAGCGTCACTATTGGTGAGGATACCTGGATAGGTAATGGAGCCCTAGTTATGGCGAATATAGGCAAGAAGTGCGTCATCGGAGCAGGAGCGGTAGTGACTGATGATATACCCGACTTTTCGATCGTCACAGGAAACCCGGGAAAAATAGTAAAAACAAGGGCGCCGCACTAGGCAGCACCCTTCTCAGCGAAAATCTAAGCTCTCAACAACGCTAACACCTCTTGAGTCCTAGACTTCATCAAAAATATATTACCTTTTGATTCCACGTTTAAACGCACAACAGGCTCGGTATTAGAACTCCTTAAGTTAAAACGCCACTCGCCGTCTTGATCATCAAATGACATACTAACCCCATCGGTGGCGTCAAACGCTACCGCGTGACCACTATAGTGAGCACGAACTCGCGCAATAGACGCTTCTGGATCGTCTAGCCTGGAATTAATTTCCCCTGATGATGGAAACAACGCTATCCTCTCCTTAACCATAGAGGATAATGCCGCCCTATTTTCACAAATAAGACCCGCCACCAGCATCCAAGGAATCATGCCACTATCACAATAGAAAAAATCCCGAAAGTAATGATGCGCACTCATTTCACCACCGTACACTGCATCTTCTTTCCGCATTCTTTCTTTGATAAATGCATGTCCAGTCTTAGACATCACAGGCACCCCACCTCCAGACAAGGCAATATCCTCAGTATTCCAAGTTAACCTTGGATCGTGAATAATCTTAGCGCCGGCCTGCTTCTTAAGGAATGCGTCCGCTAGCAACCCGACAATATAATAGCCCTCAATAAATTCGCCATTCTCATCAAACAAAAAACAACGATCGAAATCTCCATCCCAAGCGATACCCATATCGGCACCACTACTTTTAACTACTGACGCAGTGCTATCCCTATTCTCTGGCAGCAACGGGTTAGGAATTCCGTTCGGAAACGTCGCATTGGGCTCATGGTTTACCTTGACAAATTCTATCGGCACTTCCAGCTCTTTGAACTTTCGTTCAAGCTCATCAACAACATGTCCGGCGGCCCCATTCCCAGAATTCACTACCAATTTAAGTGGTGTCAATTTCGAGACATCGATATAACTAAGTAAATGATCCACGTAGGCTTCCAGTATTGAAACCTCTCTATAGCCACCTCGAGCACCAGGGTCTACAGCAGCAAATTCATTATTCTCAGCAAGGCGCTGAATATCCTTTAGGCCGGTATCTCCTGATATAGGCTTACTTGACTCTCTAACGAGCTTCATGCCGTTATAATCGATCGGATTGTGCGAAGCAGTTACCTCAACACCTCCATCCACATTTAGGTACGATGTTGCGAAATAAATCTCTTCTGTACCCACCATCCCAATATCGACAACATCAACCCCTGAATCTCGCAACCCATCCGACAAGGCTGCTTTCAACGCTTCTGATGTAGCGCGAACATCACCACCAACTACAACTTCTTTGGGCGATAGATACTCACCAAACGATCTACCAATTCGATAAGCCACATCTTCGTTCAATTCCGTTTCCAGCTGCCCGCGAATATCATATGCCTTAAAACACTTTAGATTTTTCATATTACGCCCGACCATACTTATCTTCGAATCTAACTATATCATCCTCACCTAGATACGACCCTGATTGCACTTCAATCAGCTCTAGCGGCACTTTCCCCGGATTCTCTAACGCGTGAACAACGCCAACGGGAATATAAGTAGATTCATTTTCAGTCACCAAGAAGGTTTTTTTTCCGTTGGTCACTTTTGCGGTACCGGAAACCACAACCCAATGCTCAGCACGATGATGATGCATCTGAACACTCAATTTAGCACCAGGGTTTACTGTAATTCTTTTTACCTGATACCGTTCGCCGCTATTAATAGAATCATACTTACCCCACGGCCTGTACACTTCTCTATGCAAACGACACTCATCCCGACCAGCGGACTTGAGCTCTTCCACTATTTTTTTGACGTCTTGAACGCGATCTTTAGCGGCCACAAGCACTGCATCTTTAGTATCAACGACGACAACATCTTCCAATCCTACAACTGCAACCAATCGCTCTTTACTATTTACATAACAGCCCTTGCTGTCATGTAATATTGTATCGCCCTCAACAGCATTGCCATCACTGTCTTTTTCTGCCACATCCCATAACGCCGACCAAGAACCAATATCATTCCATCCGGCATCCATTGGCACTACCACCGCATCTTGAGTTTTTTCCATTACGGCATAGTCGACAGATTCATCTGGACACCCCATAAATTCATCCTTATCGACCCTAATAAAATCCAGATCTTTGGATGTTTTCCCAAGCGCTCTTTCACAAGCGAGCGCTATGTCCGGCCTGTGCGTACCAAGCTCATCGAGAAATCGACTTGCTCTAAATAAGAACATCCCACTATTCCAATAATAATCTTGGGAATTAACATATTTTTTAGCTGTCTCTAGGCTAGGCTTTTCGACAAACTCAGAGACCACAAAACCGTCCCCTACTGCACCACCTCGACGTATGTAACCGTACCCACAATGAGGTTCCGTAGGCACGATACCAAATGTCACCAACTTGCCCTCTTCTGCAATCGGTATCGCTTTATTAATAGAAGCCGTAAATGCCTCCTGGTCTTGAATCATATGATCAGCTGCCAGCACCAGTAGCAATGGATCGTTCTCGCTGGAAGAGGCCACCCCTGCAGCAAGCGCAATCGCCGGTGCTGTATTTCTCCCAACCGGCTCCAATATTATATTACCTGAACACCCAGCCCTTCTTAATTGCTCTGCAACGATAAATCGATGCTCTTCATTGCATATAGTAATCGGGGCATCAACAGACAACCCTGATAAGCGCTCTAGCGTAACCTGTAGCATAGACGAGTTGCTTTCAGCTCCCCCACCCAAAGGTAAAAATTGCTTAGGATAAAGCGATCGAGACATTGGCCATAGCCGACTTCCCGATCCGCCAGCCATAATTACGGGCAAAATCATTTAGCATCCCCTCCTACATAACCAAGTTTAATGTCGCGCTGAAGCAGAGGCTGCAATGCGTTGAGTTTTGCATTCCAATTATAATTACCGATAACAAAATCTCTATTCCTCTTACTAACAGAAGCCTTCGTATTTTGCTTGTCGAGGTCAAACTGACTAATTAGCGCTTCCGAAAAGTTAGCCTCGTTATCTTCGATCAAGATATCCAATTCATGCCCAGTATAATCAATACCCTCAAACGCCATTGAAGTGCCAAACACCGCCTTCTCCATAGAAAGTGCTTCCAGCACCTTGTTTTGAACCCCCCTTGCAATACGAAGGGGGGCAACAACCACACTTGAAGATTCTATATAAGGACGCACGTCGCTAACCCTACCGGTTACAACTACATTTACCCCATCATTCAATGCCAACACATCTGAACTGGGACTAGTCCCCACAATATAGAAACACGCATCTGGATGCTTCTTAACAACCTCTGGCCAGACATATCGACAAAACCATACCACCGACTCTACGTTCGCCCAATAATCCATGACCCCTGTAAAAGAAACCATTTTCTTCGGTAACCCTAGTTTTTCATATTCGTTTTGTGGGTCGAAGAATTCCGAGTCCACACCATTACAAACATCGTGAACTTTTCTTTTGAGATCCCCCCCCACCATTGAACGAAGTAACTCCGCTTCTTCGTGCGAAACCAATGCAACTGCATCAAACTTGGACACAATCTTCTTCTCATACTCCGCTAGCGTACGAAACTCACGGCTATATACCCAAGACATCGGAAAGGAGGCCTTCTCAGAATACTGCTTCCATTTATCTGAATCCACATCAATCATGTCCAAGACGCGTTGATTCACGCCGTAGCATTGGGATTCTAAATACTGAGCCATCGATGAAGAAAACATCAAGGATAACTCTATATCGTGCTCACCTATAGTGCTCTCAACCCACCGCCGCAACTCCTCAGATTCATAATATGGGAGAGTCAAGGGTTTCCCAAAAAACAGCGCCTTTAGAGACTTAACCTTACTCAACATAGGATTAAGATTAACCGCTTTATAAGATTTACAATACTTGCCTAACTCCGAAACATATTTACGATCATCGACGTCATCAACAAAACAACCTAAATGTACCTCATAGTGTTTCGACAACCACTTGAGGATATTAAAGGAGCGAATCTTATCCCCTTTATTTGGCGGAAAAGGTATTCTGTGCGTTAAAAATAGAATGGGCTCCATTTACAAGCACTCCCCAAAATTCTGTATTTGCACTAGCATACTAACCCTCATACCCATAGATATCCGCCATGCTCGACCATTCAAAATCCGTAAGCAACTGACTTAATCGGCTTTCTACACGCTTTAAATTGATATAATGTCGAAAACGAGTTTTCGCAGACACCCCCTCAACACGCGGCTGCTTGGCGTCCACTTCCCAAGGATGCAAGTAAAAAATGTAGGGCTCTTGATCCTTTGCTTTAAAAAGCTGAATTGCATACCGAGAGAACATATATGGATATAGCCGAAAGTACCCGCCACCGGAGATCGGAATGTTTTTGCCGAGCACAGTCAGTGTACTCAGAGGGATTTCGTCAACACCCGACTCTGTTTCGTAACGAAACCTGGGGGCATCAGGTATCCCATAATGATCGTGTACGACAGGATAAATACTCGAACTATACTTATAGCCCTCTTCACTCAACACCTCGTACACCCATTGATTATCCTTGGTAAAAGAAAAACTAGGCGCTCGATAACCTACAACTGGCTCCCCGACAATATCTTCTAGCAACCTTTTCGCATCCCCCACATCAGCCTTGAATTCGGAACGCGATTGATCCGTTGCCCTCTTGTGCATAGTCCCGTGACTGGCCACCTCATGCCCTTCTCGAGCAATTCTTTTTATCAGATCGGGGAATCGTTGTGCGACCCAGCCCAAGGTAAAAAATGTTGCCTTGGCATCCTTCTCTGCAAATAAATCAAGCAATCGATTCGTGTTTGCTTCAACTCTTGGGGCTATATCATCCCAGTCACTAGAATTAAATTTGTTCTCAAATGCGGATACTTGAAAGTAATCTTCCACATCGATGGTCATTGCATTTTTCATTTTATTCATCACGTTACTAAAACACACCCTACTGGCCAGTCGAGAAATCAACCATGCCTTCCAATCTACCTGCTTTTTCAGAAACTAGCGCCAAAAGCTCAGGCTCTACTTCACTCGAATCCAACATATAAGGTTTAGAGATTGCGATAACCGCACCAACCCCACCCTTGCCTTGCAACACATTCAATGCCTGCATTAACTTAATACTAACCACATTACTCGAAGACAAATTGGGAACATAATACCAATACATCACCAAACGTTTTGCTCCGTTACTGGCTCCGAGCTTTAACAAAGCAACAACGACACTTTCCTGGCCATAAGCAACCTCTCTTGTGTCCTGCCCAATATATCGCCACTTTTTAATGTCGTACAAACGATTCTCATCAGATACCATCTCCGTATCTAAACCGCCATCATAAACCGCCACATAATAATCTTCTTCTTTTGAACCATGGGCAAAGTACTCTTGCTCAGGTGAAATGAATGATGGCCTCCAGCTTCCATTAAAGCTTACCAATTCAACCTCGGCCCCCACTGTTACATCTGCCTTCAAAGATACTGGCAACGCCCCCCTTGCAGCACCCAGCGATACAACAAATGCCAAGATGACAGGCAGACACATGATACTAACTATTGGTACCACTTTCATATTTAGCCAAGCTGGGTGTGTCTTATCGTGCACAGGTTTCGACAAAGGACTGACCGGTTCAGCGCCAATACGAGAAAACAACACCAGCAACATTATAATAAAAGCAAAAAAACCCCACCCATAAATCAGATGATCGGCTGCTGATGCGTATTTAAGATCAATTAAATGGCCTACCAATATCGTACCGTATGCTCTCAAACCATTAGCAATTATCGGAAGAAATATTGAAAAGAGTAAAAAAGCAATTCTCTTGTAAGCACTCTGATAATTCACGTAAGCGATAATGCTTCCCATTACAACACAGGCAATGAAAAAACGAATGCCAGAGCAGGCCTCAGCGACCTCAAATACACCTTCGGGTATAGTAATAAACAATCCATCATGATACACGGGCACACCAGACCAACGCAGAAACAATACGGACAGATCCGCAGTAATCACTTGAAACGCTGGCACCAACTGCTCACCGACGGGGATCGCAAAAACCACAAAACAAAGCGAAAACCAAAGCACTCGAACTACCTTCCACCCGAAACACATAGAAATAGCACATGGAATCATAATAAATATAGCCGCGTGCTGAAATAAAGAAATATCGGCAGCAAACCCGACCAACCACAAGCCTTGCAGCGCAAACATCGGGATCAAAAAGACTGGGGTAAACTTGGGCTCGACCATCATCACAGAGTATCTTCGCTCGTACGCAAAATACAGAGCGATAGGCAAAACAAACAAACAGTGATTAAACGCATCATGAGTTACCCAGACACTAACAGCCGAAGCAATACCCTCATAATATACCCCCGCCCAAACGGCACACCATAAGAGAATTATAAGTGCCGGTTTATTTACATTTACCGCCAAACCAAATCTACTGAACATACGATTCATTTCCCTGCCACCGCAGTACCCGCGAAATCTTTGAGACGCCGACCCAATCGCTCTAATCGATTCGCCAAACTTTGCTTCTGAAACATCACTATTTTTTGTTGCCCCGAGGCACTGCCTAAGCTTCTTTTATATTGCGAATCTCCTGCCAAGAAATCATATCGAATCATCCCTGCGTCAAGGTGATTCTGTATACACATGGAATGAAGCACCAAGCCTGGCTTTAATTTATTATCTAAGCTCTGCTCAATACCACTGAGATAAAAATACACGACACCTTTGTATAGAAAGTTATACAAATAACCCAACACTTCATCACCGCAACGAAGAGCCACAATTTCTACCATGCCAGAATCAAACTTCTCCGACACAAGCATCCTATGAAAATCTGTAAATAGATCATTATGGAAGCCACTTTCGCGAACCCACCGAGTTTTATGGAGCTCTACTATTTCATCCATAAACGACAGTGCTTCATCTCTCGATTGAGCCCGACAAAACGTTAACTCGGCCTTTTTCTCATAGTGCTTAATTGAGCGACGTAATTGCTGCCTTGTATTTTTCGACAACGACTCCAAATAGCCTTTTCCTGCAGCACGCAAATTGACAAGATCGACTTGATACATAGGGGCACAACAAAACTCGAACGGCAACGTATTGGAGTTCGACATTAAGTCTGTAGCGCTTTCTTCTATTGGACCGACAACAAACTCATCCCAGTCTAACACTCCCTGAGACTCTAAATAGGCTACTAGCCTGCTATACACTAAAGATTCACAGCCCTTTGCCACCAACATTCCATTGTATTCTGGCCAAATCTGATCTTCAGCCTCGACGCCAGTTGATTGTAACCGGCATTGCTTCACCATTTGCACAAAATGTCGCCGCTCATTGTTCTGAACAAGCAAACCCAATGAAACTAGGCGCTTGTCCGCGAGACCTTTAATTAGAAATAAATCAGGTTTTATCACAGATATCCAGCAGGCAACCCAGCTCCATGACACAAAAAAAGTATTATTGGATTCAGACTCCAAATCGCACCAAAGCTTCTTTAACGATTCGTAAGTCTCACCACCTGCATTTGACTCTTTCGATTGCACAGGGTGAAGGCTGAATTGTATGTTGGCGCTCGTCATCTTCACTGTACCCAAAAATTTAGAAACTACCGAAATGTGTAGGTTGCTGTGAGCTCTAATGTACTTTTTCTAATATCGTAACTTGAAGCTCCAGAGCTATCATCTCTTCCATAACGCCGAATACTGGTTTCCGCACCAGCACCTATCTCTAGGTCCTGCCGCAACTGGTAATCAAGAGAAAACGAGAGGATATGCTCAATATCAACTCTCTTTTGCCCTTCATCAAACTCAAGCCACTGATACGCATAGGCCGAAGAAAGCGACAGCTGGCTGGTCAAACTATGGGATAGTTCCACATCAAAGTTCTTAGATAACTGCGTAGTACCTGCAGTTTGAAAATCATCGAGCTGCCAAGACACGCCCGTAACAACATTAGTTCGAGGCCCAATATGAGAGGACTGCAACTCAAAAGAATAAACTGTCCGTATCAAAGCTTCTTCGACATCGTAATTTTGATCTGTATCTGTATTGCCACCCGAACTTACAGAGTCAGTCAACAAGCGAACCGCTGAAACTTCAACTTCTGCACGCGAGAAAATGCGAGTTAACGCCAAATCATAACTTGTCGAAGTACTATTTTCTCCGCTATCCATATCTAGCCTATCGACGCCCACACTTAAATCAATTGAGCCGGCAGCTTGAACCGTATTTAGCGCCACGCTTAAATTGCTAGACTCAAACCCGTCCGAGCTTTCCCCAAACTCAGTGTTTGACCTAGAATAAGAAACATTTAGATCCTTAGTTGTGGATAAAAGGTGCTCCCATGTAACCGTCGCAGTACGTATCTCACTTTCGGTTTTATTGTCGGCATCAACAGTAGAAACCATGTATTCCGCTTCAAATTCAGCAGTATCTACGGGAGAGATTGGAACACTAATGACAGGACCCGTTGCCCGACTTCGCTTTTGCGCTCTATTTTCAGGAGTATCGGATTCTTGTGAGTTTACGACTGAATAGCCTTGTTCGTCGGAAACAAACCATCTAAACCGTTCTGGCAAAATTATCCAAGAAACCTTCCCCGCACCATCAACAGAATGCGTATCGCTAAATTCATTCTCGCGATACCCAACATAGGAGAGGTCATATCCTAGCTCAGCTTCGATCGATGCCGAGCTATGCTCTAACTCAGCGGTAAAAGAGGTGCTCAACGCCACTTCAGACGCGGCATCGTTTTCCACCCCATGAGCATTGTTATCGTATTCTACACCCTGAGTAACAGATGCCTTCCACTCAGTAGCGATAGCCGCCCCACCTCCACAGAACCATAGGCTGGCAACCAGTATGTACCTTTGCAAATTACGCATAGTTAATACCTAATTGTTAAAGATTATTCCGCTGACTTTATCCTCACCCGCTGCGCTAACACCGGCCTGTATTTGCTGCTCGGTTACTTTCCCATAGGGAACAACAAGAACCAAATAATCACTAAGCTCAGCTAAAATCTTACCTTCAGCAGATAACCCCACAGGTGGCGCATCTATTATAATATACCGATCTGGGTAACGCTCTTTGACGGATAAAACAAACTGGCACATTCTTTCTGAAGTAAAGTACTCTGCACCGCCCTCGATGTGACTTCCGACGGGAATAACTCTCAGCCTATCAATCCCTGAAGCGTAGATAATATCATCCACATCTAAATCAGGGTTTACCAAATAATCCGTCAAACCAAAGTCGGGCTCTACACCCAACAATTTATCCGCAGTAGGCTGATAAAGATTACAATCAATCAACAGTGCAGTTTTAGTTTTATCAAGAGCAAATACCGCAGCCATATTCAGCGCGGTAAAGCTGCCTCCACCCTCATGACAGATAGAGCTAATCATCAAAACAAAGTTATTTTTATTGGCTCCGCTAACAAGCTTTGTTCTTATCTCGCGAAAGGTATTCAACACCGAAGTATTTGTCATGCCTGGATAGACTATCTTTAGCTCATCCAACTCTGCCGGAGACAACGAGGCGATCTCAGCCATTTGTTTAATCTGACCATTCGCTTGAACTTTCCGCGAAACCCTGGGGTTATCACCTTCTATCATCATATAATTCCGTTATGTCTAGCCAGCACAATACCGACATACACGGCCCCCACAGCCACCATAAACAGGCCTAGCAAGAGTATGTCGGCTTTTAGTATTCGCTTAGATAACACTGTTTGTATGTGTGGAACAACGCCGATAACTGGTACCGAAACCGCAGACACTACTTTGTCAGTGAACCGAACCCTAGGGTCAACCATAATAAACACTATTAGCAACGCAAAGGGGATCAAAAAACCGATAATAGGGCCTGCAATAGCAAAATGAAAAAAACGTAACCCTTTGGGTGTCAAAGGGTAGGCCGCTGGCTCTTGAATCTTATACTTCACACCCTGCCCTTCGATGTCTAACGTCATTGAAAGCCTTGCCGTTTCCTTTCTCTCCAGCATGCTTTCATATATCGATTTTGTGACTTGATAATCACGAGTGAGTTCAGATAAATCCGCCTGCTTGCCGACAATCCTCTTTAGCTTAATCTGCTCATTTTCAAGCAACTTTTTAGTACCATCTTTTCTGCGCAACTTCGTCGCCAATTCAACTTTTGCAGCCGACAACTTACTCCTAAGCTCCTCATACAAAGGGTTTACATTACTGTCATTTTGCGAGGGCTCATCATCTCCGCTCGTTGTTTGTCTTGCCTCCTGCAGTGACATCTGTAAGTCTTCAATCTGCAATTTAACCGCTACAACATCTGGGTATGTTTCTGTATAGCTCAAACGCAATGTTTCAAGAACTCGTGACTTTTCTCTTATTTGATCAAGAAAAACCTCAGCTCGATAACGCTTATTGATAAACTGATTCTCGGCTTTCAACTCTTTATCGAGAGACCGCACCCGTATTTGAGTATCAGCAATATCAAGATTCATTTCTTCGATATTTGCCTGCAAGGACGAAATTCGACCTCGGGCACTTGCTTCAGTACCATCAACGTTATTTGATTTGAACTCTTTTAGGCTCTTTTCAGCTTGTTGAAGTTGATTTTTATAGCTCTTGACCTGACTCGCGATAAATTGAAAAGCCTCACGACTTTCTTTTCGCTTTCTTTCGGAAGTATCTCGAATAAAACGATCAGACACCGATGTGAGTACATCATAAGTCTGATCTGGAGTTGCTGAATTATATTGCAATCGAATAAAGTTCGACCCAATATTCTTCACTTTGATTCCAGACCGCAACCTATTAGAAATCCTCTCGATCTCGGCTGGCGTCTCGTTCCCCACCAGCAAGTTCGCGTCAATCACCACTTGACCTAATATTCGCGGGGAATAGATAACCTCACGAACTACTTTTGCCTGATCTTGTACTCGCGTAATTGCCGCCTTCCCCGCAAGCAAAGGCTTGATGATGTTTTGCTGATCCGCATACAGAGTGGTTGACGTCTCAAAGCGCTTTGGGAACACCAACCCAACCGACACTACAAGCAGGCTAACTATTGCATACACGAGAACAATCTTACTTTTATTAAGCAACGCCTCCCGCCAAAGGATTCGTGTAAACTCTAGTACAAATGTTGTCTGATTAACCGATGCATTCATCTTTATTGAACCTAGAAAAGCCGCTCTGGCACGGTGATAATATCGCTAGGACGCAGATCATAATTTGTCTGAAGATCGCCTTTTTCCAAAATATCGTCTAAATATATCGGATAGATTTTGCTACCACCGGCAGTCTTCCTGTACAAGCGAGTGCTGTTGCCATCTGCAAAAGGTGTCACCCCACCTACCAGCAATACAAGATCCATCACCGTCATGCCTTTTTGGTACTCTACAGAGGTCGGGCTCGCCACAGCACCCGTCAATCTCACACGCTGCAAAAATGTCGCACTACTGGGATCAGTAACAATCACTGTAACCTGAGGAGAACGAATAAAGCTCTCTAACTGAGAGGTAATCCCAGCAGCCAGATCTTCAGCGCTCACCCCCTCAGCTTTGATATCACCGACGAGAGGAACAGAGATATTTCCATCTGGTCTAACGGGAACGCTCACCGAGAGTTCCGCGTTTCGCCACACCTTTACAGCTAAAGTATCCCCCACACCTATCTGATATTCTTTTACCGGAATCTGATCCTCAGATATCAGTTCTGCTGGCGCAACCCTCGCTCTATCACAGCCACCAAGAGCTAACAAAAACATTACCAAAACGCTTAATTTAACCATCAAACCATCCTCCATTGTGATGAATGCACTCACGTTACCTAACCCCTTTCCCAAGTAAAACCACTTCTACCGTCTGCACAACGATTAACAGGTCCAGCATAAAACTATGGTTTTTTGTATAATAGAGGTCATATTTTAATTTATTTTCCGCATCTTCAACCGAAGCACCATAAGGGTATTTCAGTTGAGCCCAGCCCATCAGGCCTGGCTTCACCCGATGACGCTCGTTATAAAAGGGGATCCCTTGGCAAACACCATCAACAAACTCTGGCCTTTCTGGCCTGGGCCCTACGAAACTCATATCTCCCTTGACCACATTATAGATTTGAGGAAGCTCATCGAGGCGAGTATTTCGAATAAAATTACCGATACGGGTTATTCTGTCATCGTTTTGTTTCGCCCAAACAGCACCATCTTTTTCTGCGTCTTTACGCATACTACGAAACTTATAGAGAGTAAATTTCTTACCATTAATCCCCACTCGAGTCTGCTTAAACAACACAGGAGCCCCATCTTCAGCAAACACCAACAACGCCGTTAACAACATAAAAGGTAATGCAAAAATCAAGAGAACCATACATACTGTCAAATCAAAAGCACGTTTAAGCATGTCCCTGGACTGACTAAAGGAGAACCCCTTCGAAAACACGAACCAACTAGGGTTAACCATCGACAGTTCAATTTTACCCGTCTCCCTTTCAAAAAAAGCTATCGACTCTGTGATTTCAACACCCTCAAGCTTGGCATCAAGCAAACTGTCAACAGGGAACCTGCCACCCTCTGTTTTTCGACGCTCATCAAGTGCAACAACGATTTCATTAACTCGATGGTCCTTCGCGCACTGCGCAAGATCTCCACAGTCCGCCAGAATATGCTCATCGGGAATAGAGGGGGATTCATCTCCCGCTTTAACGTAACCCATAATCGAAAAGCTTGCCACATCACCTTCGGCCTGAATCATCGAGGCTAATTTCTCAGCACTTTTACCGGTGCCTAACACCAACACCCTGCGCTTCAGTGCATCCACATCCACAAGCCAAAAGAACAATACCCTGACTGGGAAAACCAACACATAAGCTACCAATATGCTAACTGAAAGCACTCCCCGACCCAAAAAAAGCGACGGTATTAGGTAATAGAAAACCGTAAGGAAACTCGCCCCCAAAAGGCAGTAACTAACGATTGTTCGTATCAAAACACCGATATGCCCCTCCGTCAGCTTGGACTGGTACACCCCAATCGCCAGGGTGCAGGCCATCAACGCCAAGCCAAACACTAAGGATTGAACAAAAAGCGGGCTACTAACCTCGATTACCAACTCGGTAATCTCCGGAAAACAGATAAGAGCTCCGATATGTACAGATAACATCAACACTATCAATTCAACACACCCAAGTATCAAGTAAGGTGTATGTATATAATGGTTAAATAAGCGAATATAACTCACTTAACTTTCCTTCTAACGATTTATGTCCGTCCAGCACTGAACTTGCTGATTTTTTAATCAAACAGCAGCAGTTGGGGTTCCAGATCAAGTAAGCGGCGTATATTAGCACACTTATGCCGAATATGACTTAAGGATCTGACAGTGAATATTTACTATTGCCACACAGAAGCGCCGCGTAACATATTGTTAAATTTAGTAATAATGTAACAATAGTAGGAAGAACTGCTAAACTCCAGGGTGCAACAGCAAATAGCACTCTAAATACCTTTAAGGCACGCTCTATGTTTCAAATGGAACAAACTTCGATAGCTATCATCGGGCTTGGTTATGTTGGGCTACCCCTTGCCATTGAATTTGGCAAAAAAACCAAAACCATTGGCTTCGACATCAATGAGAACAGAATATCCGAACTACAAAGCGGCGTGGATAGCACCCTTGAAGTAGATGCCGAGGACTTTAAACGTTCAAGCTTCCTTACGTTAACGTCTGAACTAGAAGCCCTTAGATCGGCCAACGTGTATATTGTAACTGTCCCTACGCCTATAGATGAATTTAACAGCCCAGATTTGACACCGCTAAAAAGAGCCAGCGGCCTAATTGGCGAAGTCATCGCATCGCAAAATATAGTAATCTACGAATCTACAGTTTACCCTGGGTGCACAGAGGAAGTATGCGTTCCTATAATAGAGCAGATTTCTGGCCTAACCTATAATGAAGATTTTTTTGCAGGTTATAGCCCCGAGAGAATCAACCCTGGAGATAAGACTCGCAGACTTACCAACATCGTCAAAGTAACTTCAGGATCAACCCCCGAAGCCTGCCAGTTTATCGACAATCTTTATAAGAGCATTGTCACAGCAGGAACCCACCCAACCTCTAGTATAAAAATTGCAGAAGCCGCCAAGGTTATTGAGAACACTCAAAGAGATGTCAATATCGCACTTGTAAATGAACTTGCCCTCATTTTTGCCAAACTAGATATTGATACCGAAGAAGTGCTTGAAGCAGCGGGATCCAAATGGAACTTCTTGCCATTTAGACCGGGGCTAGTCGGAGGCCACTGCATAAGCGTCGACCCTTACTATTTAACCCATAAAGCACAAGAGATAGGCTACCACCCCGAAGTAATATTAAGCGGTAGACGCATCAATGACAAAATGGGAAGTTACGTTGCGGATTCAGTGATCAAATTAATGATGAAAAGAAGAATCCACATCGTCGACGCCAAGATATTGATAATGGGCCTATCTTTCAAAGAGGACTGCCCAGACCTACGCAATACAAGAATCATAGATGTAATCGAAGAGCTCAATCACTACCACCCAATTATCGAAGTCTATGACCCATGGATTGATGCCGATGAAGCTCACAAAGCCTACGGCATAACTATGATTGACGAGCCATTACCAAACAGGTACGACGCCGTCATATTATGCGTTAACCATCAACAGTTTAAAGATATGGGCCCAGCAAGAATCAATGAACTAGGCAAAGAGAATCACGTCCTCTACGATGTCAAATACCTACTAGACAAAAAAGACACCGACGGAAGACTTTGACCAATGCCCAACAACAGCGATAGGATCAGTTAACCAATGGACCTGTTGCAAATTTGGGTAGAACAACTACCGTTCAATTCTTTTGATTACTTTATTATCAGCATGAATGCAGCTGTATTCATGCTATCGAAATACGTTGCAAACCTGTTCATCACTGGTCGCCCACACCAAACAACCGGGCAACGATTATGGCTGCTCAGAACACTTAATCTCATTCTATTTGTGTCCTATATCTGTGCAGTCCTGTTTCAACTCAGCGTTGTCCCCGAAATCAGCCAAACAGGCCTACTCCTTCTCTTGTCCTATGTAGCAAATCAACTTATCAGCTATTGGGCGCTTAAAAAGCACGGACGACTCAAGCAGATTGAGGACAAAGAGATACATTCCGATACCTACACATCAGAAACGGTAAGCCTTGTTGGCAGCTTTATCCTTCTAATGATCTGTGTATTAACCACTCTTAATATTTGGGGACTAGAAAGCTGGCTTCAAACCACTAGCGTACTCGGTGGCATCCTAGTAATGATATTTTTCACTAAAGAATATTGGATCGGCGACATGATCTCAGGGCTGATCATCCTCTACAACGACCAGCTACAACCAGGAACAATCATAAGAATCAAAGAGAAAGATATTCTAGGCGTCGTACTCCAAGTTAGCTTAACCCAAACGGTTATTCGAGACTTGATCCAACGGCACGAGATCCTTACACCCAACACTACCATACGCAACACTACAATAGAGCTGTTAAGCAACAGCCCCAAATCTGGACTCTCTGATTATGTGGATTTCAATCTTAGCTATGGGCTAGACTTAAGCAAAGTAGAAGAATTCTTAACTAAGATTTGGGAAGATTCATGTGAATTAGAAAAGGCCATAAATAACGATGTTAGACCTAGAATCACTATAGTCGACAACGGCGACCACGCAGTTACTTGGCGCCTCTATTACAACATCAATAATATATTCAAACTTCTGGAGGCAAGAAACACTATCAATCGCGTGGCGTATATCTGCAGTATCGAAGCAGCAATTGGCTTAAACACGCCCCTTACTCACGAACTACTTAAAACGCCGCCAGAAAACAAATTTTCCCGACGTTAATCTTTAATCCGACAACAATAAGCGAACAACGCGCCGGCCAAGAATCCACACAAATGACTTTCCCATGAGACACCAGCCTCTCCAGGAAGCACACCCCAAATAACCCCTCCATACAAAAAAATAACAGCAAAAGAAATTAGCAGATCTAAAGGCTTCTTGGCAAAAAAACCCCTGAACATCAGGAAGCCGAACATTCCAAACACCACCCCGCTAGCCCCAACATGAACAGAACCTGCATCAGCAATCATCCATACACCTAACCCACCAACCACTCCTACAAATAGAATTGTAAATACGAAAAATTTGACCCCGCGCGCTATTAACAACCCACCAAAAAGAACAAAAGAGACAGAGTTTACCGCCAAGTGCTGAACACTACCGTGCAACAAGGGAGACAATACCACCCCCCTTAAACCAACGAATTCTCTAGGAACTATCCCATACTCATTCAGGGAATAATTAAGTAAATAATTAACTAGCCCAACAACCCATAACAAAGACAAACAACCAATCAATATCTTTAAGCGCAATAATAAAGACAAACGAACCTCCCTGTTTTCAACAAGCGCCTTTCTGCTCGTCTACATACTTAATCAAATTTTCAGCCGCCCGCTGCTTGATCTCAACCCGATTTGCAGGATCAACCCCATACAAACCACCAAGAACAAGAAAGTCGGCCTGAGTGAGTGATATAGACAACCTGGGTCTTTTAGGTCGACTCGTCACGTCCAGGCCAAGTATCTGCCTGACTCTATCAGAGGGGCTTAGCATACAATCCAAGGCCTCTTTTCGTATCACTGTTTGAACCTCAAACCCTACATCAAACGCAACCTGAACTGCTTTGGCGGCCTTTTCTTCTTGCTTCCATTTTTCCGGAATCCTACTTGAAGTCCGCGACATTCGACATACCTACCCTACAACGAGAAAAAGGAGTTTCATTCTATTGTTACCTCAACCACCCCGCTGAGCCTTTATCCGCTCTAACACGCCAACGCCAGTGGACTTTACCTTACCAATACCTTCAGCCTCCATTTTATCTTCTAGCGTTTTCTCTACCTCTTCTTGCTGTATTAATTCTGCCGCTTTTAGCTTATCGTCAAAATCAAGCTGCTTTTTCTGTATCCGCTCTAAAGATTCTTTAGCTCCCAACAACTTCGCGTTACTTACAACGAAATTATCAGTAATAGCAGCCGTTGCTTTTTGAACGCTTTCAGTCGTCTTTACCATCGAGAGCTGCCTCTCGTAGTCCTTTATTTGGCGTTCAGTTTTACGCACAAGCTCCTTCAGTCTTACGACATGTGCTCCATAAACTTTTTCTAAACCTTCAAGCTCTTCGAGTTCATCCTCCTTGCGAGCTACCTTTTCTGCGATCTCTATCGCGAGCGTCTCATTTTCCTTGGCCAAAGCCTCAAGGGCATAGCCCTCATGATCTACAATAGCACTCTTGACAACAGCAATCTCTCTAGCGCTTTGCATTTGCTTTGCCATAACATCAGTAAGATCACACTTAGCTCTTTTCAAATGCTCCTTGCTATCATGTATTTCTTGCTCAAAGATGCGGGTTCCATTCGCGTCCATGATAGCCTCTCCTACTTCCCGAGCACCGCCACGGACTGCCGTTAAGATCTTATTTAGAATACTCATATCAACAACCTCTACAATAATTCCTGTGTTACTTAAGATAATCAGACAATGCGGTAATCGCTTCGACAGAGTTCTCCGCCAATGTAATAACCTCATGAACAACATCATCAAAACTCGAATCGGCCATAAGCGCACCGAATATCACATACTTATCAGAGATCTTGGAGAAAGAAGACAAGGGCATGGGAATGTTAATCTCCAGCATCAACTCCAGCATTTCAGCTCGGGTTTCCTCTAACACTTCAGCCTCAGACCACAAATATGAAATGCACAAAATTTGGGTTTCAGTGATAGAAATGTAGACAGGGATCTCTTCAAAATCACTGACCACAATCTGTATGACATCTGTATCACCGGGGATTAACTGGCAGTCAAATGTAAAACCCTGGTGCCCCGTACTTTCGGAAAATCTTATTGCCAAATCTTGTGTATTCATTACCTCTCCAGTGCCGTGACATAATATGTCTAAGGAAACTATAGCGGAGCAGGACATATTATGTCAAAGGAAATGTGACTAATTGTCTTAGCCGAAAGGAATCCCCCCGCGAACGCGGAAGGTTATATTTTTTTCTTTAAAGGCATCATGTTCAGAGAAACCAATATATCCTGCGCCTTATTGAGTTTGGACACATTACTAAATGGACCTACGCTGACCTGGTGCCACTCGAGTCCATTTGTCGATATAGAGGAATTTACTTTAGCCAATAATCGATACTTAGCCAACTTGTTAGCCAGCCTGTTAGCATCTTCACGATGCCTGAAAGAAGCCGCTTGCAACTTGTATTTTGCTTTTGCTCTTCTAGAGGCATTGCCATCAACATAGGCTCCATTCTGAGTTGGAGCAGACCACTGACTGGACTTTAACTGATCATAAAACCCATATGTCGGCGTAGCAGTCTGGTCAATCAACGACTTCACCGCTGCGCGCGTTTCTTTCTCTACGTTGACGACAACATCCCGGGGCTTTCTCTCGCCAGCAGTAGCAGGAACTTTATCAATGGGCTCAGCGTAATGCTTATCCGACATAATAACTTCTCGGTCAACAACAACAGCATCTTGCTCAGCCTCTAGCTGGTATTCCAAGGACGCAGCAAGTCCAGGCACACTCTCCGGCAACGGGTTTTCTTTAGCCGCGTAAAATAGCGAACCGCAGACAACAATCAAAAAAACAAGCATAAACCACCTCAATTGAAGGGGTTTGTTTTTTTCTGCTTCCGCTGATGTAGGGTACACAACAGGCTGTGAGTGCCTCGGTACCGTGGCAAAATCATGTATCATGTCTATCAACTACTACTGCGATAAGCGACCAGATTTACGTTTGACCCAATCACCAACCTGATTAGGTACCCTAAAGTAGGGATCATCCTTGTGGAGATCAGTATACTAGTAGGATAGTCCAAAATATGTAATTTTCTTTATTTTTTATTGATTTAGAGGCCTTTTACCCAAACCACATCAATAATCACGCCTATCTTCGCTCTAATCTAAAGACAATAACTCGACGCAAAGGTAAACTAATCGCATTTAGCACCTACACCCTGTTTATTATTGGAGTTTTCTATGAAAAACAGACTTTTCGCCATAGCGATAATGTCTCCCGTATTTATGTCCAGCCACTCTTTTGCGAACCAAGTGGCAGTAGATATCAGCGACGAAACTGCCCACATCGAAGTATCCACAGAGCCATCGCGAAAAGATCTCAATTTCAGTGCATCCTTCCTTCACCATGAAGATGACGGCGATGTTTACAGCATAGGTGCATTTGTACAAAGCCCAATAAACAATAGAAACGATTTACATGGAGCCCTGGGTGCCAAACTATACTATCTAGATGCTGATGGCCCAGATGGACATGGGGTTGGTCTCGGAGGCGAACTCAGTTTCAAGATCCCTTCTGTAGAAAAGCTAAGCATACATGCAGAAGCCTACTATGCTCCCAAAGTACTGGCTTACGATGATGTAGAGCGCTTTCTCGACACATCGATTAGCCTAAAATATAGAGCTCTTGAACAAGGCTCCATTTACGTTGGCTACCGCAAGCAAGAAGTTGATATCAAGGACGGGGAGAGAGCCGACATTGATAATGGCGCACATATCGGAATATCACTACAATTCTAACCCAAAGGAAGCGCAGTAAACTGCTGCGCTTCGCTGCCGACTCCCTTTCTGGGTCAAAATAAAAATGTGTGACAATAAGAATGAAGACACAACTGCTCACTAAATTTAGGCGACCGAGGTGCTTTCTCACAGCAAACTCAAGAAAAGCCTCGCTTGCATCTACATTCCTATTCATCCTGGGATTATTGACTATAAATTCATCGGCAGCAGATATAGTCATCAACTCAGGATCGAGCAATATAGATCTCACAAGCAAAATTGAATACTTAGAAGACCATAACAAAAATATTACAATCACTCATTTACTCGCAAACAGTACCCCTTACCACTTCAGCCAAAGTACCCAGGCTAGCTTAAATTTTGGCTACACTAAATCTGCCTACTGGCTTCGCTGGAAGGTTACCTACGACGTCAAGGAAACCAGAGACTGGTTTCTCACCATAGCAGACCCACTACTCGACCATGCCGATGTATACGTAGTTAAGCCAAACGGTACGATTGTAGTCAAACAAGCCGGGCAACTTGTTCCACAATCGAAGAGGGAAATTAAAGGCCGATCACCTATTTTCAGGCTAGAAGGAAAACCGAAGACCACCGACACCATTTACCTTCGCGTCGCCTCTGGGGACCCTTTGCAACTGTCCCTTTCATTTCTATCTAGCCTAGCGTTAATCGATAAAACTTTTACAAATACCGCTCTAGTGGGAAGCTACTACGGCATCATGCTAGTGATGCTTCTCTATAACCTTTTTATTTTCTCTACGCTACGAGAAAAATCCTACTTGTTTTACTGCATCTACCTAGGCTGCCTCATTCCTGCACAAATGAGTTTTGACGGCCTCTCATATCAAATATTATGGCCAGAGTCGACATGGTGGAGCAATAGGTCTGCTGTGTTCTTCAGTGGAGCTGTTGCACTAGCAGGCACCCAGTTCGCAAGAGTCTTTCTCAATACTAGGCTTTACACTCCGCTACTGGATAAATTACTGCTCATACACCAAATTGCTGCAGCGTTAGTTATCCCCTGCTCCCTTACTTATCCATATGAAATAGCGGCAACTGGTGGCGTTGGTATAGCAGTGTCATTTGCAGTCATGATGCTTTCTACCGCTATTATCGGGTACCTACAAAATTTACCAAATGCTAAATATTTTATGATCGCTTGGCTCACGTTTACTGCCGGCATACTAATTAGAGCGTTAACCGCCACAGGGCAGTTAGAAGTTAATTCATTTACTCTGTATTCAGCTCAATTTGGCACGGCATTAGAAACTGTACTGCTATCTTTTGCGCTAGCGGACCGCATCAATCGAATGCAAAGAGATAAGCGAGAAGCTCAATTGCTCGCTGCACAAGCACTTGAACAGTCAAACACCGACTTAAAAGCGTCCAATAAAGTAAAGGATGAGTTCTTAGCCACGATCAGCCACGAACTTAGAACGCCTATGAACGGCATACAGGGAATGTTGGATCTTATAAAATCCACCCCCCTCAGTACAAAGCAACAGGAATATGTAAAGTACGCAAACATATCCACTCATGAAATGCTTAGTCATATAAATGTTTTACTTTGTTTTTCCGAAGCGCAATCTAAGAGGCTAAGCATCAAGAGCACTCCTTTTCAGTTGATGCCAATGCTTGATGAGCTTGCCGACACTTACGAAAGGCTGTGTAGTCAGAAATTCCTGGAATTCCACTTTAGAAAGGGAGAGCACCTCCCCAATGCAGTCTATGGTGACCCCTCCCAACTAAGAGCGATCTTAAACAACCTCCTGGATAACGCCACAAAATTTACCGAAGCTGGATACGTTGAATTTTGCGTCAGTGTTGACAAACAACATGACGCAGATCAATTAGGCCTTAGGTTCGATATCAGCGACACCGGACCCGGCATAACAGCTTCAGCCAAGGAAAGATTATTCCAGCCGTTCTGCCAAGCCGACAGCAGCCATTCAAGGCGACACGGTGGACTGGGAATAGGGCTAGCACTATCCTCCGAACTCGCTGAACTTATGGGTGGCAACATTCAATTTAGAGAAAGCCACCCAAAAGGAAGTAATTTCAGCTTGTCACTTACTTTTACACAGGCCGAGGAAACGCTTTTTCACCACCCTATGCTTCGAAACCAAGAAAAACTAAAATCTGAGCGTAAACAAAAAAGCACCATACTTATCGTTGAAGACAACAAAGTAAATCAAACGTTATTAAAAGCCATTCTAACCAAACGAGATTTTTCTACGCTCACGGCCTCTAATGGTGAAGAAGCATTAAGAGTCCTCACAAGTAACCCCGTAGACCTTATCCTAATGGATTGCCAAATGCCTGTGATGGATGGATTTGAAACAACGAGGATAATACGGGAGCGCCACGCAACTTACGGCTACCCCCCTATTATCGCAGTCACAGCAAATGCCCTGTCTGAAGACAGAGAAAAGTGTATTAACGCCGGCATGAATGAATACCTAACCAAACCGATTGATCGATACAAACTGTACAAAGCAATTGATGACTGGCTAGGGCGAAAAGTCCAATCACCCAACAATATCCAGAGACTCGCCTAAGTTTAAGTACTACTTTTTGAACTGATACAACCTCACAGCATTAAATTCCTGTGACTCGGCAAAGTCGGGATAAGAACAACTAGAAACTTCAGAATACAACTCAAAACCAGGCACAACTAAATCCTTTATGCGGGAATCGGCCAATATAACTTCTGAAGCATAAGTCTTGATCTCATCTAGCAGCGGAATGTTAGTACGATCATAAAGAACATCAGCCACTAGTATTTGATCCACCTTTTGATCTACATCAACCATACTCGAAACTACCGACACACTCACTCCATTTAATCGTGCATTAAATCCGACCATCTGTCTCGCCAAAGGGTCTATCTCACAGCAATACACCCGCTTAGCTCCGCTTAATGCCGCTGCAACACCAACTACACCGCTTCCTGCACCAAAGTCTACCACCACTTTCCCTTTGACCTGCAGCTGTCCTGCCATGATTTGCTGCGCCAATACAACTCCGCTAGCCCAACAAAAAATCCAATAGGGAGGGTCATCCATAAATTTCGATACAACTGCGCTATTAAGATCCAGCGACTTGTAAGTCTCCTCGATTAAATACAGTGAAAGCCCACCGCATTTTGGAATATCCATACTCCCCACTGCAACCCCACCATAAAAACGACTTAACCAGTCATTCACCTCTGCGATACTTTCCACAATCGACCTACCAAAAACTCAGAACACTACAGGTCCTGCTCGTTAACTTTCCATTGCTGGACCTTTACTTCTTCTTTGACCACATCGATAGCGCTTAATAAAATTGATTGGCTTGCGGCATTCAACGTCTCCGAGGGCTCCATAAAACTATCCAACACCCCATCGAACAACTCCGTAATGAGCCTATCTGTATCTTGGTGGCCCAAATCAGCGACCAATCTATCAATGACATTGAACACAATATCACCCACAGTATTCTCAATAACATCCGTTAACGCTGCTCCTACCACGGGTATTTTTTCTAGCGCCGCCACCTTAGCATCTTGCGCTATTGCTTCAGAAACTACCCGGTCAATATATTCCTCCAACTCCCGCCTCTTTGTTGGATAAACGACGGTGCTAATTCCATTAAGCCTCTCAACCAACCATTCAACTATCACTTGTTTATGTGGCACCAACACTTCAGAAAGAACTCGTGACACAACTGGGCTACCAGACCTAACTTCATCCTGAACACCATTTAACACATTAACCACTACGCGATCTGAAACCTCCTCAACAATAATGTCCGCATATTTCTTAACAAATCGGTAAGGAAAACTCTTCGACAGATCAATAATATTGTGTTTCTGCAATCGATAAAGAATAGAGATCACCCTCAACAACCTTAGCCATCTAAATGAACCGACAGGTATGCAGCCAAGCACGTCATACCAATGCACAAATGGATAAAAAAACCACTTATGGTAAGTCTTTTGATAAATAGCTACAGCCCAACGAAGCAACAACTCACTTAAAAATATCGTTACAAATATAAGGTCGTAGGCCACAAAATTTGGATGAACATTGGCCTTGTAAAACAACGAAAAGCCAGGTGCAAGCCAAATAAGTCCATCCTGAAAGTACTGACTGCTGAAGAGGGTATCAAAAACCAACCACGTCAAATTGACAATCACCAGCGCAAGCATCAGAAAATCTAGCGCTAAAAACAAACCTTGCTGGCTTTCTTTTATATTCTTTAAATTAAATGAAATAACGCCCAAAACACGAGACCTATTGAGGAAGTGGTATGAAGATACAAATCGAACCAGTATCATACCTAGCTTTCCCCATACTCACCACCGAACTTTATCCAGCGACTAATTCCTCTATAAAGCAAGGCTTACCCAAATGAAACCCCTGAATATAATCAACACCAATATCTGCGACCGTATCCAACACATCTTGATCCGTCACGTACTCTGCGACAATTAACTTCTCAAGAAAGTGTCCCATATCGGTGATGGATTTAACCATCGCATAATCCACATCATCATTTGCGATACCTTTGACAAACGCTCCGTCTATTTTGATAAAGTCTACTGGTAACATTTTCAAATAGGCGTAAGAAGATTGACCCGCCCCAAAATCATCCAAAGAAAACCGACAGCCTATCTCTTTCATCTCGGCTATAAAGTCTGCTGCATCGTCTAAATTTGCAACAGCAGTAGTTTCCGTGACTTCAAAAACGAGTTTATTACGAGGAACATCAAATTCCACCAGTTTTTCGAATATAAAATCGAGAAAACTGTCGTCATTTAGCGAATGACCTGAGAGATTTATAGCAAAACCACCAATAGTTTCAACGTATTCTGAATTATCACTCATCCATGTCAACACTTTAGTGATAATCCATCTATCCACAGCCGCCATCCTACTGTACTCTTCCGCTGCCTTAATAAAATCTGCAGGAGGCAAATGCTCGCCCTTTTCATCAAGAACAGTCAACAGCACTTCGAAGTGTGGCTTTCTCAATCCACCACAATCATCTATCGGCGATATTTTTTGACACCGCAGCTTGAGCTGATCATTATCTAGAGCGTTGTTAATTCTCGCCACCCAAGACATAATGCTATCCCGCTCCTCCAGTCGCTGATCCCCTGGATGGTAAATCTGAACTTCAGTATAACCATTTTCTTTTGCAAAACTTGCGGCAGATTCCACTCCCCTCAACAGCTCCAGCACATGATCACCCGTATGATCAAATACCACCATAGAACAGGATAGAGAAACCGTATAGTGTTGCCCCCCCCAAACAAACTTAAGGCTTTCCACTCGCTCTTTCACCTTCGTTGCAACCTGAAACGCCTCATTTTCATCCGGTACCGGGCTCAGCAAAGCAAACTCATTACTTCCCAGCCGACCGACTATATCGTCCTTACCGCTTGCTGCTAACATTTCTTGCGAGATCATGCGCAATAAACTATCACCACCTTCGTAACCGCAGGTGTTATTAATAACTTTGAATTGCTTTAAATCCAGGTAACACAACATGTAAGCACGCATACTTTTTTTCGCTCTAGCAACACTTTGTGCCAAGCAGCGTTCAAATTCCTTACGTGTCGCCAGCCCCGTCAGCTGGTCATGCGCCGTTTCAAAGGAAAGCTGTTCGTAGATTTTTTGTACAAGCGTATCCAAACCCTGCTCTACAGCGGGCAGGCGCTCATCGCTTAGAATCTTTATTTCTCTTTCCTTTAACGATAAAGCAACACTTTCTAGCGCTAAATCTGCCGTTTTGACTCCATGAGCATTCACAAACACAAATCGACTTGCATCATCGCTCACCCATGCCAACTGGCAAAGCCGCGGAGTATCCAACGATGCTTCAAGTTCAATCCATTGCCCCTGTTTAAGCTGCTTTGCCCGTTTAATCCAACGAATCAACTGATTTCTCGTTCCGCTTGCTCCAAGATCCACCATCCTCTGTAGAACAGAAACAGTATCCCCCTTATCACTACGCTTGAATTCAACATAAGAGGCAGGGTCTACCTCACCTGAATTTAGGATAAGCTCCAGTTCGTCCAATAACTCTCGCTGATTATATTTCCCGGTAGGAATTTTTGAGATACCTTTATCAACCAATTTAAACAATTCTGCCGCAGTGAATGAAATTCTCTCTTCGTCATAGCAGTCACGCCCTAACCGCAACAACAATTGCTCTACGACAGTTATCGAAGTTATCCAAGCCTTGCTCTCTACACCTTCCCTGATATAACAGAGGCGCATTAACTCCCGCCACCCCGCATCTAACAAGTTGACGAAAATTAATGGGATTGTCTTTTTAACGAGACGCTTATCAATTATGTTTTCTACCGCTCTCGTAGCATTAAGCATTCGCTGCTGACCATCTAACGCCTCAGTCACTCTCGCCACGTTTCGCTTTGCTATGAACTGTTCCTTTTCAACCATTGGTGCAAGCTCACCCAATGCTTGGGTATAAACCTCATTTCCGTCACCCTCATGTTGAAGTATTGAATCGACGACTTCTTCAATTTTCGCTTTGTTCTTATTTACATTGAGGCTGTCTTTATCCGACAACACAGCGATCGAATTAACAACCTGCCTTGCGGGGTGGTTTTTTTCGCTTAAAACATCGGAGTCCGTCATAAGCACTTTCAGCATCGGCACTTCCAACTTTCTAAACTGAGGTTGCAGGTCACTAGCCAATGATCTGTTTGTCATTATCGATTGAAACAAGGAATCGATCATGTCTATTTTTTCTCGTTCCACTGGAGCTATCCCAACTCCGGTGCCTTTTTGACCTTCAATTTGTCTTTCAATATGCTGAATTAGTGCGCCATCTCCAGCATACTCAACCCCAGAGTTCCCCTGCAGCATCCCTTGAACTTCATTAACAACCTGCATAAGTTCGTTAGATTGGATGATTTCTTGCGGCTGAGCAGCCCCCCCTTGCACCCCCAATTCTTGCTGCCCTAAGGATTGCTCCGCATCACCAATTGGCTGCGTCCTCCCTTCCCCCTGACCCGCTCTTTCGCCAGCCATGCTTTGACCAATATTTGAGTGAAGTCGGCGTAAATTCAATGCAGTAGAATATGCATTTCGTGCAGCTCGCATACCCTCTTGAAAGTCCGAATACGACCCCCCACCGTTATCTCCCACATGCTCAGAACTCTCACTGGATTGCTGAGAATTCACACCGCCATCAAGTGACTCAACCTTATTGACTTGCGTGGATGACCCAGAATCCCCTCGGCTCTTTGACGCTAGCGTTGCCAAATAATGGTTGACGTCTACATCCGGCAGCACATTTTCGTCAATCATAATCTTGTTTAACTGTTTATAAGCCTTACCTAAGTGATCAATCAACGATTCTTGAAACGCGTTAAATACTACCTTCTCAATCGCCTGGTTGAACTTAAAACCATGTACAGATTTATGGAATGCCTTACACAGAACTGAAGGGGAATATGGGTTCTCTAAGGGGCTATCGGCAGGTGACGGATAAACAGACTCCAACCGAAGCTGCAGCTCAAGTAACTGCTCCTTAAATTGTAATTCGGCTCTAGAAATCAAAACCCTTACTATTAGCCAATCCTCAAAGTCATCTTTATCTACCAGCGAAAGCTGGTTTACCTGTAAATCTATTGTTGACCCACTAGCAACAGGCATGACCTTACCAATAGACATTTCAGAAGCAGACAACGATATGTTCTCCACGCAAGAGCTCACGATCTCTTTACGCTTGCGATTAAACAACGCTATCGCATCAAAGAACGGATGCTGGTCACCATCATTTTTTTGTCGATCTGCAGTTTTAAGCAGCAATTCATCCAGAACTATTAGATAGTCATTAAGCGACTCATCTAAAAAGCCACAAAAACTCTGATTACATTTTTCCAGAATCCGTTTCTGAGCAGCCACAGAAACTTCAGATGACATCTTACCTACAACGTTATCACGAGCCTGCGCCTGATTACCCTGCAGAGCCATTGTGGCGCCTTCTAATGCCTGGTAATTGACGTGGTGATTAAAATCAAAGCGAGCTCCAATCCCCGCCTCGCTATAATGAGCAATCTTCGCTGTTATTTCGGTATCTTCCCCGTCCACAGAAATGATTATCCGGATAGGATCTTTCATTCTTAGCCCGTGACTGCGAATCGAAAAATATTGCGACTGATCTGTATAAACTAGGTAGAGCCCGCCACGGCTAAAGTCCCTTAAACAACAGGTGTGTGCTGCCCCTCCGTTTATGGAAAACACCGCATCTAACTCGGTACCTAATCGCTCGTACTTTCGTTTATTCTGCTGGTTTTGCACCTTATATCTTCCTATGAGTATCTCATCATTTCAATATTAACTGACTAACACACCTGTAGTGCTGACGGATCAGCATCATTCTCACTAACTTCCACCGCCATACCCCGAGCATGCAAATCTTGAATAACCAAATTCAAATAATCTTGATCTACACTTGGGGCCACCAGCGCCATCAGCTCTCGACCCACGCTCGTCAGCATATAAGCGGGTACGTGTAATTCATTTCTAGGTTGAACCGACGTTATACGTAAACTCTTGTCAGCGACCGTCAAATCCGCATGGAAACCATGATCAGAATCAGAGCGCAGAGTCTTAGAAAGCACTTTACCAAACACCCCCCTCACTACACCTTGCTCTTCTAATTTCTCAAACATCTCAGAGTCATAATGACCAGCTAACGCTTGCAAAGCACTTCTGTAAACGAAATCTCCAATCGTCCAAGAGGCTAACCGATTTAGACTTTCCGCATCTTCCAAGGAAAAGGCAGATAAGAATTCCAGTGCCCTTAAGCTACTACTGCCTGAATTTCTAAGTTCCCTCACAAGAATACGCGCCCACAATTGTTGCAATGCACCGTTAGAGATTTCACAAGCATTCAACTTCCATCGATTGAACCAACGCCTATCTAATGGACCTTTATCAATTTCATTCAGATCAATGCCCAATATGATTCTTTCCGTCAACAAGTAGAGCTTTTGCAGCCTCAATAAACGCTCAAGCGCCTCATAACGGGATAATTCCTCTGCATTCACGAGCATCCGCTCTATCTCTGGGAGCTGCATCGACTTTTCAGAATCCACATCTTGAAAATCAATAAACTGAGAGAAAGCCACATCTTTGGTATTCTCTTTGCTTTCGTTGAAAGCAACCCCCTCTTTATTTTGTACTCCAAGATCTCGCCGCTTTTCATGCAGCTGCTTTTCAATATTGAGTAAGTGGGTGAGCTCATTCCTACGAACATCGCCCAGCGCTCTACCGCTTCGTTGTATTTTGTCAGGAGGAGATATACCGTACATCTCTCTCGGCGTGAGGTGCACCCACAGTTTTCGTAATAACTGAATGCGCAATATTGGGTTGCTCACCAGAACTCCTTCTAGATAATGATTGCCTAGGCTATTTTAATTATGGGCTAGATTGTGACTTCTTCAATTTAGATTAACTAAGCTAATTAGGTGCTACTCTCCTTGGAACTTCGGTTCTCTTTTTTCCAGAAACGCGTTCACCGCCTCATCATGATCAAAAGTGTGATGAGCCAAGGCTTGAAAAGATGCCGATAATTGCAACAGAGTGGATAGTTCCGACCTTTCACTTTCTTTGAGTAGCTGCTTTGACATTCTTATTGCGTGGGAGGGGTTCGCAGATACTTGGCGCGCCATCCGTATCGCCTCGTCTACAACCAGGTCTTCTTCAACTACTTTATTAACCATTCCCCATGAAAGCGCCTTTTCGGCATTTATCGGCTTACCTGTATAGGTCATCTCTGCAGCTCTAGCAGGACCGATAGCTCGGGGCAACAACCAAGCCCCACCATCACCAGGAATTAACCCAAGCTTGATAAAGCTCTCGGCAAACATTGCGCTTTCGCTGGCAATCCTCATATCACACATCAACGAAAGGTCACAACCCGCCCCATAAGCCGCTCCATTAACCGCAGCAATTGCGGGAACCTGCAACTTTGACATAGCCATTGGAATACGCTGAATATGCTTCTGATAGTTCTTCCTAAGCTCCTGTGCGCTACCTGCGAATATCCCGCCCTTTTCCTTCATATCCTTTACGTTGCCTCCAGAGCAGAAGGCCTTTCCCGCTCCCGTCAGCACTAAGACTTTGATATTTTCTTCAGTGTTGATTTTTTCGACCGCTAGCTCTATACCGTCGATAATATCCTCATCGATCGCATTTAGGACCTCAGGCCTATTGAGAGTCAACAGGGCGATATCTTTATCGACCAGTGTAAATTGCAGTGACTTATTCACTTATAAACTCCTAGTAGTTAAACAGGCATAAAAAAAGGTTCTATAACAATAGAACCTTTTTAGTATAATTGGCAGCTAATATCTGTGGAATAAATAGCAACTGTCGCATTTAAGCATGTGATTTTACTAGTAATTTATAAAACGAGCATTAATCCTCTTTGACAGTATTCCCAAAGGTGAGTGCCACAACAAGACGAATGCAAGCTACGAGAGGAGTATCTGCATAATAACTGTGGCCAGAAGTTGAAGCCAACCATTCACCGGCCAATCTCTGTACATTTATCGTATAGTTCTCCATCAAATCCACCAGTAAAGCCTTATCTTCAGTAAATTGAAATTTACCTGCGGCATAACCTGATTCGAATTCAGCCTGGGAAACCTTTGTCTCAAGCACTCCACAGGCGTGCTGATACATCCAGTAATCAAGTTGCTTGCCTTCTAGTGTTGCTACATTCATCACTGCTCTACTCTTAGTTCTCAAATAGTTTATTTTTGATGTTGAAAGTTAGGGCATTCTTGTTCAAAGCCAATTTTCAGTCAACCCCAAATACACCAATAGTCACTTAAGTGACCACCGATGGTTCCACAAAGCCCGTAATTGAAGTTACATTAGCCAGTTCATTTGCAACGTTACCAAGGCCTTTCAAGGTCTCAAATACATCACCGTCGATTTTTGCCGTATCCTTCTCCAAAAGCTCTAGATAAACACGAATTGTCGCATTATCTGTGCCGGTACCCGACAATCGATAAATCACTCGATGCCCTCCCCTTAAAAAGATTCGAAACCCCTGATTATGAGTAGATGAATTATCTACAGGATCCACATAAGAGAAACTATCCGCATCTAACACCTCGAAACCACCGAATGTTACACCCTTCAGATCTGTGAGCTTGTCTTTCAATTCCTTCATTACCTGATCTGCAAGAGCCTGAGGCACGCCTTCATAATCATATCGGCAATAATAACTGCGCCCATATTTTTGCCACAAATCACGCAAAAGCTCATGCGGAGCCTTATTCGTTTTACCACAAATAGTTAGCCAACATAGGACAGCCCATAAACCATCTTTTTCTCTTATGTGGTCGCCACTAGTACCAAAGCTCTCTTCCCCGCAAAGATTAATCATTCCAGCGTCTAGAAGGTTCCCAAAGAATTTCCAACCGGTTGGTGTTTCGTAACAAGGTATGCCTTTATCTATTGCTACCCGATCAAGTGCAGTGCTTGTTGGCATTGATCGCGCTACGCCACGTAGCCCGCCAGAAAACTGTGGAATTAAATGCGCGTGCTCCGCAATAACCGCAAGACTATCGCTAGGGCTAACAAAGGTACTTGCCCCTAGAATCAGGTTACGATCACCATCGCCATCCGATGCCGCACCCAGCAACGGTGAATTCTTGCTATACATTTTGGCTACAAGATCTTTTGCATGAACAAGGTTCGGGTCAGGATGCCCGCCACCAAAATCTTCCAAGGGAACTGCGTTTACAATATTGTCTGGTTTTTCACCTAATGTCTGACCAAAAATCACCTTTGCGTAAGGGCCTGTCACTGCATGCATCGCGTCAAACGCTAAAGATAACTTGCCTCGACTAAACTCTTCTTTAAGCCAAGTCATATCAAAGGACTTGGCCAGCATGTCTTGATAGTCCGCAACGGCATCAAGCACGTCAATTTGCATATCACCAACAACACTACGTCCCAGCTTACTAAGATCGATATCATCACTTTCTAGTATTCGATATTCACTTATCTTTTTAGTGAGCTCAAATAATTCGCTCGTGAATGATTCCGGGGCTGGGCTGCCACTTGCATTATTAAACTTGATGCCAAAGTCACCATCTTTACCACCAGGATTATGGCTTGCGGACAACACAATACCTCCCCCCGCTGAGTAGTGCCTAATTAGATGTGATGCTGCTGGTGTAGATAAAATGCCACGCTGGCCAATTAATAAGCGCTCCACTCCATTAGCGGCTGCAATTTTGATGATCAATTGAATCGCTTGATCATTGTAGTAACGCCCATCTCCACCCAAAACTAATAAGGATTTCTCCTTCTCCGCGAGGAGATCCATCATCGACTGGACGAAGTTCTCTAAATAATTTTCTTGCGTAGCATGGACAATTTTCTTGCGTAAACCAGAGGTGCCCGGCTTTTGGTCTTGAAAAGGTGCGGTTTTTACAATTTTCATCATTATCTTTACAGGCTCTCTGTTCAAAACGGGCTTTTCTCCACGTGCATCGTGGCGCCATATGCTATATTTGATTGTAGGTTAAGTCACTGAGTTTTTAAGGCATTAAGGGAATTTACCTGCGAAATCGCGCAACCGTAACATCTCGACTATATGCTTTGTCCATTCACTCAAATGTGCTTGTGCTACATTAAACAGGCCAAAGGATGACAATGACAAACAGCGAACCGCTAGCCCCCTCATCATCCACAACCAACACCCTCTGGATTACCGTTTCTCCTGAATCCACAATGGAGATATTATCTGCCACTGAAGTTGATCAGTTAGTTGCCCTGTCTGGAACAGAAGCTCATTCGCTTTTTAGACGATGTGCCCTAGCCGTTCTCAATACAGGCAGCACCATCGATGATACCAATCAAGTTCTACAACTTTATTCTAGCTTCGATATCAAGTTTATACGGCAATCCCGCGGCATCAAATTACTTCTCTCAAATGCGCCTACGTCAGCCTTCGTCGATGGCAGGATGATCCGGGGTATTCGTACCCAGTTATTTTCCGTACTTAGGGATGTTCTATATGTATTGAACGAAATAATGCAATCATCTCGATTTGATCTTGATAGCAGTGAAGGTATCACAAATATAGTCTTTCATATCCTCAGAAATGCAAACCTTCTCCACTCAAATAGTCAAACGCCAATAGTAGTATGCTGGGGCGGGCACTCTATAAGCAGAAAAGAATATGACTTCACAAAAGAAGTTGGGTATCAGCTAGGCTTGCGAGAAATAAACATTATCACTGGCTGCGGCCCTGGCGCTATGAAAGGCCCAATGAAAGGTGCAGCCATTGGACATGCCAAACAACATAACCGGAATGGACGCTATATAGGGATTACAGAGCCAGGTATAATCGCAGCGGAATCACCAAACCCGATTGTCAATGAGTTAGTTATTTTACCCGACATTGAAAAACGATTAGAAGCATTCGTAAGAACCGGCCACGGTATTATCGTGTTTCCTGGCGGTGCGGGTACCGCAGAAGAAATCCTCTATATTCTTGGGATATTACTTCACCCTGCAAATAAGGATATACCCTTCCCTCTCATTTTTGCGTGCTCCAAAGAGAGCGAAAGCTACTTCCAACAAATTGATGAATTTATTGGCCTAACGCTGGGAAAAGAAGCGCAATCTAAATATGAGATAATATCAAATGACCCGGCTAGAGTGGCCCATACGATAAAACAAGGAACAGATGCCGTCTTCAAATATCGTAAACAACATAAGGATGCTTTCTATTTTAATTGGATGCTTCAATTGAACATTGAACTGCAAATTCCCTTTGAGCCTACTCACCAAAACATGAGTAAACTTAACCTTTCCCCCCAGCTACCACCACATGAACTTGCAGCATCGTTGCGCCAAGCATTTTCTGGCATTGTTGCTGGCAATGTAAAGGAACAAGGGCTACGTGCCATTAAAGAGCACGGGGTGTATGAAATTCATGGTGACCCAAACATTCTCAAACCATTAGACAAGCTACTCAGAACATTTGTCAAAGAAGGAAGGATGAAAATAGGCACAAGCACATACAACCCTTGCTATGAAATAATGCATTAAACTCGAAAAGGCGAACTACTCGTTGTAAACAACCTTTGGTTCGCCATCTATTTCGAAAAACTCAATACTACCGTCTGTTATTTCTGCCTCTACACGATGCCTAAAGCACCTCTCGTCTGCAACGCGTAAACGTCGCGTCACCTCTCGTCCCATATTCATTTGAAGGAGCGCAAATTGTTCCATATCCAGCTTATAAATATCCATAAGATCCGCCGAAGTCAGTGTTATCATCAGGGCATCTTCAGTAACGTATGCTGAAGCGCTTCTGGGCATAAAATCAAATAACGCCATCTCACCGATACAATCTCCTTCTTGCATTCTTCTTAGAAGATACTGATGGTCATCATCACACTTGATAATCGCAATCGATCCTTCTTCAATAATATACATTGAAGAGGAATGATCGCCCTCCCTAAACACAAAGCTACCGGCTTTTAGCTGAGTTGAAGACGACTGCTCTAGCAGCACTCGAATGACTTCAGCTTTGATCCCTCCAAATACGGGAATTCCCTGCAACAGTTTTATACGTCTTTCAGTATCCATCAAAGCACCCCTCTTTTCAGAAATACGTTTCCTTACAATAGTCTGCGTTCCGGCTCAGCGAAAGGAAAGACCTCAAATTCTATACCCTCAAAAGCTATATACATTCGACTCCCAGTGACCACCAAAGGTTCCAGGGCAACCAAACACAGAAGCTACAATGGGTTATAAGGGCGTTAAAACGCTCACAACCAGCCCAATGTAACAAATAACTACAAAACTAAGATTCCACTATATCGGCTAAATTGACGCGAAAGAACGTTATTGGTGTCGCTTTTGACTCCACAGTTGTACAAACCGATCATTTTCCAGTCACAGACCGTAAACATGTGATAACACGATACTTATTGATCGGTTAGCCTGCTTTTATCGCACTATCAATTATGGTTAAATCCTGTCAGGCACACGATAAGTGCCCGTTTTGAACTAACAACAAAAAAAGGGAAATAACTATGCGGTCGATCTTTAATCGTATCTCGCTACTTATCTTAGTCATTCTGGTTTCGGCATGCTCAGAAGTACGCATTGAACTGCCAACCAAGGATTTCGTTGACGACAGTCAACCAGAGACCTTCCAAGTATCATTTACTAAAGGAACCCCCTCCGACCTCGTCTTGCAACTCAACACTGCCGATGTAACCTCTCTTTTCACAACCACCGAAGAAGGTGCAACAGCATTAGGAGCAGACCTAGCCCAACATATATTCTCTGGAAAGAATATATTTAAGGCCTCTGCAGGCGGTACGTCTACCCAGGTCATTTTCCATTACGATACTGAAGGCCCAGTGATTCATATACTCAATGCTAGCCACGAAACAGGCATTGTCTCCGGGTATGTTGCAGATGTGGGTGGAGTTCAATCGCTAGCACTTGATGGCGTTGCCGTAACCCTCGATGAAAACAACCATTTCTCTACTAATTTCAGTGACTTAACTTCCAATGAATTTTTGGCCGTCGATGGATTCGAACATCAATCCAGCACTGCCTACGCAAGAAAAGACCAAGAGTTCGTACCAGGCATGTCGGCCAGGTTGAACCATGGCGGTATAGTATTCCTAGGTGAAGCATTAGCGTTGGCATTAGGTAGCATTGACTACCAAGCTGCGATTGATCAAATCAATCCACTTCTTGATTTCAATATTTTCGGCCTGTTCACTGCATCGACTAGCCTGAAAAACTTTGGGTTCGACCAACCCACTATCGACTTGGCAGTACTTGAGAATGAACGTCTAGACACCGATGTTGATATTCCTAACTTTTCCATCGGCATTGAAGTCTCTGGTAGAGCGTTAATCATTCCATTTAATCTTGGTGGTACGATCTACATAGACAATGTTGCCTTTGATTCACAACTAGCTCTTGATATCGTCGACAAAGACCTCGCGTTGGATATGAAAAACACTGACGTTCACCTTGATGGCTTTAAAATTGACTTCGACCACATCCCTAACATCCTCTACATTGAAGATATTATTAGCGCAATTGTTGGCGGTGTAACTAACCTGCTATTACCTTTGTTCGTTGACTTGATCGAAGGCGCCATTCTTCCAGTAGCATCTGAGTTTATCGGCGAAATCCCAATCGAGCTGGATATCACCACCGCAGAAGATGAAACACTTCACATTAAGGCTTTGCCTTCATTCCTGGACACTTTTGACAACGGACTCACCATTGACCTAGGCACTGCCATATCTGCACCAACGCCTTCAGTTGATGCAACACCAACTCTAGGCTCTCTCTACGTAGCAGGTGAAACACCAACTATCGGTAACACAACACCTGAAGGTGAAGCATTCGACATAGGAGCGGCAATTTCATCTAATGTCATTAACCAAGCTCTATTTGCAGCCCATGAAGCTGGAATAACAACAATGCAACTGCGCCCTGAAAACACGCCAGGCACAGACCCAGAAGGTGTTTCTGTCATTCAATCAGAAGACGACGACATCCAAACCGCAGACCGAATCGGAATGAGCATACTTCCTGCTAGCGCCCCTTTCATCAAATTGATTGATACGGGATCAGCAAAAGGCGTTTTAGGATGGCACGATCTAACGTTAGAATTTGATATGAAGCGAATTGGCTGGGAAGATTACCAGAATGTATTCCACATCACGTTTAATCTGGATGTTGCGTTTGAATTGGGTGCTACCGACGATGGATTCCTTCAGATTGGTGTTGAACAATTGCCAAACATTGAAGTACTGGAATCGACGAATGCAGGATTAGTACAACTATCACCAGCATTTATGAACAAGGTTCTGGATTATTTCATGCCTGTCATCATGCCGGAAGTTGCTGCTAAATTGAAAGCTATCCCTCTTCCAAGAATTGCAGGGTACAGTATTCACCCTGAGGACTTTTGGATTACTGGATCAGGCAATAACAACCTTGCACTCGCAGGTAGCTTGGTAAAAATCACGACAACAGAAGCAGCACCTGCTCCCACCACAATTCTAGCATTCGCTGACGCGTCAGCAAAAGCGAGCAAGAGCGACACTACAACTTCCGCAACCACTGAACTAACCGTTAACAACGGAGAAGTTAGTATCGGTATTTCTGGTGTAAACCCAAGCACAGAAGCACTAGAATCTCGCTTCCGCATTGACAATGGTGCTTGGTCTATTTGGAAGCCACGCACAAGCCTAAATGTAAGTCGATTACTAGGCGGAACTCATACGATTCAGGTATGTTCTCGTACGGTAATCATGAAACAAGAGCAAGATTGTCCATCGGTAACATTTGAAACTGCCGTTCAATAAACCAGGACAAAACCAACAGGCGGCCTTAGGAAGTTCCTAGGCCGCCTTTTTAATGCCCATCATTAATTCTACTGTCATATAAATTCGCAATAGTGATCAATAAATTATTGACCGCCCCTTTGCGACATAAAGGCAATAGACATGCAACAGTACGCCCCCTCCAGCCCACTTTGCGTCAACACAATTTTTATTTCTGATATACACCTAGGATTCAAAGGTTGCCAAGCTGACGCCCTGCTTAACTTTCTAGAATCTGTCGATGCCCGAAAGGTCTACTTAGTCGGCGACATAATTGATATTTGGCAGATGAAGAAAAGTATCCATTGGCCTCCAAGCCACATCAAAATACTGGAAAAACTCGTTAGAATGTCGATCGACGGAGTGGATATAATTTATATCCCAGGCAACCACGATGAAGTACTTCGACAATACACAGGCCTATCGATAGGGAACATTTCGCTTAGGCAGAAAGATGTTCATGTCACAGCACAAGGCATTAGATTGCTCGTTCTCCATGGAGACGCTTTTGACTCGGTCATACAATCAAACAAAGCCATCGGGCTCATTGGAAGCCACTTGTACGATCGCATTATCGATCTAAACCATTATTTTAATGCCGCAAGAAGTAAATTCGGGTTTAACCATTGGTCGCTAGCCACATTTTTAAAAAACAAAATGGAAAATGCAATTCATTACATAGCCAACTTCCGCAGAGCCCTAACCTATGAAGCTCAAAGAAATGGTCTGGATGGTGTTGTATGCGGACACATACACCATCCAGAAATTACCGAAGAAGAAGGCATTCTCTATTGCAATGATGGTGACTGGGTAGAGAACAGTACCGCACTCATTGAACACCTTGATGGACAACTCAAATTGATCACGTGGAGGCAGGGAACCCTATACAGTGAAACAGGCTTACCCCAAGATAAAAAAGCATCACACGCTTGAATCGTACTCTGCCTAGAAGCCAACGGCCAATTTTTTAGTTATAAACTCATATCTTTTTTGAATATCAATTTCACCTATCGACAACAGTCCTATAGGCACATAATTACTCCCACTGGCTAGCGAATGTCCTGTTTTCTTCTATTATACGCATTACAGCGATCAATATTCAGGCAGGAACAATCATGAAACATACACTGCGAGCCCTAATCTCCTTATTTATTTTGATTCTATCCAGCCCCCTCCATTCCGAAGCTCTACGTGTTTTTACCTGGGAAGGCTATGTAGAACCCTATGAAGTGGATGCGGTAAACACCATCCTAAAACAAAAAGGCTATGATGACTTTACCGTTGAGGTTATCTCCCCCTGGGCTGAAGGGCCTGAGCACATGTTTACCATACTAAGGGCAGGCAAAGCGGATATTTCGTTCTTAACCCTTAACTATATCAAAATGCAAAATGACAAAATCGCAAAGCTTCTACAGCCCATAAACACTAACTCCCCTAGATTAACAAACTTCTCAAAATTATCTCCCGCTCTTACAGCAATCCCTATGGCAATGAGTGACGACAAACCACTATATCTACCCTGGGGAGGCGGCGCCTATGGTATCTGGGCCAATATGGATAAGCTTACGAAAAAGGATCTACCCACCTCAGTACAGGATCTTTGGGACAAGAAATGGAAAGGGAAGTTAGCGCTTTCTAGCGGCCAAGTTCAACCGAATATCGCTCTTGCTGCATTAGCTATGGGAAAAGAACCCTTTTACCTAAATGATATGGCAGCTGATCGAACCACACTCTCGGAAGAATCCGACCAGAAAGGTGCATTACAACAAAAAGTGAATTCGCTCTATAGTCAAGTTAGTCAATTTTGGACTGCAGGCCCGAACTTCAAAGACCCCAACACCCTCTTGGTCGCATCGTACGGTATTGCTGCCTCTGCCATCAATAGAGAAGGTGGCAATTGGAGCCTGGTTAACTTTAAAGAAGGCAATACTGCTTGGCTGGACACGATAAACTTTCACAAGAGCGTAACCGGAAGAAAACTAGAAGCCGCCGAGATTTTTGCCAACTACTTTATAGGCAAAAAAGTACAGGACCGAGTTGTAGGCGGACTAGGGATGGTTGCCGCCTCTTCACTTGTGGATAAAAACCCCCTGATCGATGCGAACCCAAATTTTTTCTCAGTAAAGATGTTCTGGCCTCCCTACAAAAAAACCGCTGATAATGTCATGTTACTGATATCGGAGCGGGCGATGAAAAAGTAGCCCTCTGTTCAGCAAATAAGGTAGACTCCATTTTGAGCTAACTAAGAATGGAATGAACACACCATGAATGCCGACAAACTGCAAAAGACAGCAATCATTACAGGGGCCTCCAGCGGTATCGGAAAGGCTCTTGCATTTGAAATGGCCCAGAAAGGCTACAACTTAGGCCTTGTTTCGAGACGACTCGAGGCGCTCGAACAAGTTCGTACCGACATAAAACAGCAGTGCTCGAATAACATTAACATTGAAATCGAAACTCTCGATGTCGCAGAAGATCACACTATTCTCCCAGTACTGGAAAAACTCTCTAACACACTGGGGGGCACAGACATCATCGTTGCCAACGCAGGCATTACGGCAGTGAACAGAACTGGAACAGGGAATTTTTCAGTCGATAGAAACGTAATTCAAATCAATCTAATCGGTGCAATGGCTACCGTTGACGCTGCGGCCGCACTATTTAGGAAACAAAAAAAGGGGCATATTGTCGGTATTTCGTCTGTCACTGCCTGGGTAGGCATACCCGGCAGCAGTGCATACTCTAGCTCCAAAGCAGGCTTCACTACCTACCTCCAAGCCGTTAGAGGCGAACTGAGAAAAAAGAACATACAAGTAACCACTATTCATCCTGGGTTTATTGATACTGACATCGCTGAGAATATGGGGAGCAAGCCCTTTGTCATCAGCGCGAAGAAAGCTGCAGGGCAAATGCTAAGTGCCATAGAAAAGAAAAAAAGTAGCGTTATTGTTCCCAACTTACCTTGGTCAGTGGTTACCAAGCTAATTACCTTACTACCAGAAAAAATTGTTGCTCGTGCGCTATAGCAATCTAGTCTGTTGACGAGTCACCAGACTAGATTGCTTTCTCTAGAACTTTCCATGCATTATTTGCCAGAATTTTTTGAGCGCTCGCGTTGGGATGAATCCTATCTTCCTGCATTAACGTATCGTAACCACCGATACCCTCAAGAAAGAATGGCAATAGCATTACGTTATATTGTTTCGCAACATCCATATAAACCTGCTCAAACATTGCGGTGTATTTCGCACCATAATTAGGTGGGATTTTCATTCCAAAAAGTACGACGTCAACCCCCCGTAATTGACACAACTCAATCATCGCAGAAAAATTGCGTTTCATTGCTACCGGCGACAAACCACGCAAACCATCATTCCCGCCTAGCTCAAGAATAACTTTTGTTGGCCTTAATCTATCCAAAATTTCAGGTAGTCTCGCCAAGCCACCGGCACTGGTATCCCCACTAATGCTCTCATTGGTAACTTCAACAACACTGCCCTTTTGTTTTATTTTCGCCTGAACCAAGCTCACCCATCCCTGCTCAAGAGGAATACCATACCCTGCGCTGATACTATCTCCCACGACAACCCAACGCTCCTGTGCTGCCCCTATCCCAACGCTATGACCAAGGCACAGCAGTACAAGCAATTGTTTCATTATTGAAACACAGTGTTTAAGGTTAACTTTATCAAAAACAAGCACTTTTGCTATTCACTCCACATAAATTGATTTGTTACGATAGACCTCGACCTTATCATACAAAGGATTAAAAGCCACAGTGACCCAATTTGCCATTACCGCCCGTTCCCTTGCTAAATCTGTCACCTTAGACCACCAATCTTTGAATATTCTCAACGCAATAGACCTTGATGTGAAAAAAGGGGAATCCCTTGCCATCGTAGGTTCATCGGGATCGGGGAAATCTACGCTACTGGGGCTTCTAGCTGGGCTAGATGACGTATCAGCTGGAGAGATAACGTTGATGGATAGCTCTCTCTCAGGTATGTCTGAAGATGAGCGTGCCGCCCTTAGGGCTAAATATGTTGGATTTGTTTTTCAATCCTTCCAGCTACTACCCAACCTAACCGCCACAGAAAATGTAGTTCTGCCTCTAGAAGTGCTCAACAGATCAAACCCAGAGGCTCAGGCAATCAGTATGCTAGATAGAGTTGGGCTTTCTCACCGGCTTACGCATTACCCCAGACAACTCTCGGGAGGCGAGCAACAGCGCGTAGCACTCGCAAGGGCCTTTGTTGCAAAACCCGAAATACTCTTCGCCGATGAGCCGACCGGCAATTTAGACACACATACTGGTGACAACATTGCAGATCTGTTATTTGAGCTGAATCATGAACTGAACACCACGCTTATTCTCGTTACCCACGATCAGCGGCTGGCTAAACGCTGTGATCGGATCGTACAAATTGAAGCCGGAACATTGCTGTAATGAATATAACAACAATCACTCGACTCTCCCTTAAACTGCTTATGCGAGAGTGGCGCGCTGGGTCTCTCACCATCATGTTAGTTTCGCTGCTCATTGCAGTCATCAGCCACAGTACCATTGGTTTCTTTACCGAGCGCCTCGGTAAAGCAATGGAAGCAAAAGCGACACACTTGCTCGGCGGCGATCTGGTCATCAAGTCACCCAAAGCGCTATCTCCCGATTACTTTACTAAGTCTCAATCATTGGATTTAATTAACGCTCATACTATAGAGTTCTCAACCGTCGCCATTGCAGGCGAGTCGCTAAAGCTGACCTCAGTAAAAGCAGTAAGCGACAATTACCCCATTAAAGGATTCTTAAGAACAACATCTGATGTAGAAAAGACGGATGTCATCACTCAAGAAGCTCCAGCGCGAGGCTCAGTGTGGGTTGAATTTAGGGTGCTATCAGCCCTTAACGTTAACATCAATGATACTATCGAAATTGGGGACGCTCAATTTACCATCTCAAGAGCGCTAACGTTTGAGCCTGACCGAGGCGGTGCCTTTTACGCTTTTGCGCCTCGTATCATGATGAACACCAACGATATTCCATCAACCAACGTTATTCAGCCCGGTAGCCGGGTTGACCATCGTTACCTCTTTGTGGGTACCCATCAATCCATTACCCAATATAAAGAATGGTTAGCGCCTAAACTCACGCCCAACTTGAAAGTACTGGATATCTATTCAGAAAGCCCAGCTGTCAGCAACTCCTTACGCCGGGCCGAAAGTTATATGAACCTAGCAAGCTTGCTCGCTATATTGCTCGCGTCAGTGGCAATCGCAATGAGCGCTCGCCAATACGCAGAAACCCACTACGATACAAGCGCATTACTCCGCTGCATGGGGGCACAGCAAAATGATGTCTTTACGATTTTTACAATCCAACTCTCGTTGATCGCACTTCTTGCAGCACTGCTAGGGACAGCTATAGGATGGTTAACACAAGAAGGGGTAACCTTCATCGTTAGGGATTTACTTCCTGACTCCTTCCCGCCGCCATCACTATCAACATTGTGGTCAGCGATATTCATGAGTTTCGTGGTACTGTTCGGCTTTTCACTACCCACACTACTAAGACTCAGAAAAGTTTCCCCTCTTCGCGTGTTGAGAAACCACCTAGAGCCGCTTTCTCTATCCGGCAGGCTTATCTACACAATGACTTTTGCACTCGTGGCTGTGCTTATCTATAGCTACACCCAAGATGCAAGACTCACAGCGTCAGCAATCGTTGGCGGTAGCGTTATCGGCCTTGTCGGCTTTCTGCTAATCAGCCTGCTATTTTCAGGCCTTAATTCAATAACACCTCGTTTACCCCTGCTACTCAAACCAGGCATTAGAAATCTTGTTCGGCGTGAACTAGAAACACGCTGGCAAACATTAGCGTTCGGCATCACGTTAATGGCCATGGCGCTGGTATTAATGATTCGTACAGATCTGATAGAGCAATGGCAATCACAAATCCCAGCCAACACCCCGAATCACTTTGTGATGAACATTCTTCCAACGGATACTCAGCCATTTCAACAATTCCTTACCGAACACAATATTACCCCCAGTACTCTATACCCCGTTTCTAGAGGGCGACTGACACACATCAATGGTAGCGCCGTCAAACAGGCCGTCACCAAAGAGGAAGAAAACAATGAAGCATTAAACCGCGAGCTGAATCTCACCGAAGCAAGTCACATGCAACCTGAAAACAAAATAGTGGAAGGTGAATGGTGGGACACTGCCGACGAAAGCTCCAGCCCTCGCGTATCAATTGAATCAAGATTGGCAAAACGACTTAATATTAATCTTAATGACAATCTCACGTTCTTTATTGGCTCCCGTACGTTAGAGGTCACCGTCACCAGTATTCGCAGTGTCAAATGGGATTCTTTTAGACCCAATTTTTACATAATATTTGAACCCGACAGCCTGTCAGGGTTTCCTCAAACTCTCCTAACCAGCTTCTATTTACCCACCGAACAACGAACGGTACTTAACAATCTACTTCGGCAATTTCCAGCAATCACACTACTAGAAGTAGAAGCGATCCTCACACAAATAAAAACAACGCTAACTCAGGTGACACTCGCTGTAGAGCTTGTATTGTCTTTTGTTTTGTTAGCAGGTTTTTCCGTGACGTTCGCGGCGTTACGCTCCTCCATGTCTCAACGCCTTTTAGAAGGAGCCCTGATGCGCACCCTCGGAGCCAATAGACGTCAGATCCGAGCCAACCAATGGGTGGAATACTCCCTTATGGGTGCCCTTGCTGGGTTGATAGCGAGTTTTGGTGCTGAATCGATCATGTACGTGGCTTACACCCATATATTCGGCCTCGAATATTCCTTTAACCCAGTGCTCACGATTGTCCTTATTCTTATCGGTGCAGCCAGCATAAGTGTTTTTGGCGGCCTAAGCGGCCGTAGGGTTCTAAAAAACAGTCCTGCTATAGTATTAAGGGATATGTAGCTCTAACTCCAGTGGCGTGCTAAGAATCCCTTGCTGGTCTAGACTTTATTTAATTACAATGGAAAACACTGCCTAATGTAACGCCAGGAAATACTTTGAAGCCCACTAGCCGCCCGATTTCTTCGCTGATCTATACTGTACTCGTATTGAACGGCTTGCTGCTCTCCATCTTTGCAAGCTGGTTCTATTTGTCTATCAACGATGCTCGGAACGAGAACACCAGCAACCTACATTTTGCAAAAACCTCTGCCACATTCTCTCAAGACTTCTCTCTCAGCTATTACCCGCTATCAATCTATATCTACCAACTAGACAGTGAAATTAATATCTACAAAAGAGAACTGGAAGAGATCTCTATCAATACCAACAAGAATATTGAAAAAGTAGAAGCAAGCTTAGTTAATTTGGAGGCCTACGAAGAGCGGCTAGAATCCATATGGCCTCCCCAAATGCAGTCAACGCTCAAAGAAAATATATCCATCAATATTCTCACTATTTTAGAACTTGGCGAAGATATAGAAACAGACAGCACGTTATTGGAACGCAAAACACTTGCGGAAGACAGCAGTGAATTTATAGCTGAGGTTCTTACAAGTATAGAGGCTGTAAAGCAACAACTTAATTCCATTATGCTACGCGCAACAATGGAGAGCGCGCATTCTACAGAGGAAACGGAATCCAATGTGATTGCATTAGACGTCACGTTACAAACAATGGGAAAAACACTCCTCGTCATTTTCGCAGTAATTTTTCTGCTTATGGTCGCCACCCAAATCATTTTATCCAAGGTGATTACCATACGACTTACAGCTTTAAAAAATTATGCCAAATCAATAGAGAATGGCGAGTATCACAAAGAGATCCCCTTTACTAGCAATGACGCTTCCGGTGACCTAGCGCTATCGGTTAAAAGTATGTCCAAAACACTCATTAGCTTATTGGCCAACAGTAAAAAACTAACCCACCAAGCAGAAGAGGCGTCTAAAGCCAAATCAGATTTTCTAGCCAACATGAGTCATGAAATAAGAACACCAATGAATGCTATCTTAGGGTTCAGTGAAATTCTAACTCGAACAACGGTATCGATAGAAGATCACCAGAAATTTGCAAAAAGAATCTACAATGCGTCAAAAGGACTTCTCAACATATTGAATGACTTACTCGACTTCTCAAAAATGGAAGCCGGAAAACTAGAAATACTCACGGCTCCTTTTGATCTCATTGAACTTCTGGACAGACAACTTCACCTGTTTGGCGCCACCGTTTGCCAAAAAAATATAGAACTCAATTACAACATTGACCCCAGTGTCCCCCGCCTCATCAAAGCCGATTCTCAACGTATAGGGCAAGTGCTCACAAACCTAGTAGGAAATGCAGTAAAGTTCACTCCCTGGGGCGAAATTGAGATTCGGGTACAAGCGCTTAGCACGACAGGCACACACATGATGTTGCAGTTTTCCATTCGAGATACAGGCGTGGGCATACCCAAACAACATCAAGACAAATTATTCCACTCCTTCACGCAGGTGGACGCCTCCGTCACTCGTAACTATGGTGGCACAGGGCTTGGACTAGCCATTTGTCACAAACTAGTCGAACTAATGGGAGGCAAAATCACACTCTCAAGTGAAGAAGACCAGGGCAGCACATTTACCTTTACCATCAACGCGGAAGTTAGCGCCAGAAACCTAGAAAGCCCAGCACAAAGGGGTACACTTTATTTTCTTGTTGGAAGCACCATGCTCCGGAATGGTCTAGCTACCAGCGTACAACGAGAGGGATTCTCCCCTGAATGTACTAATTCACTGGCACAACTTTTAGATATCCCCAACAAAGAGACCGGGGAACTCATCATTATCGATGAAAGCACCATTTCCTTTAACCCGCCAAAAGCAATCGACAAGATAAAAGCAGCTTTTGGAACTGCCACCCCAATCATTTTATTAACTTCACAAGAGGTCAGCAATTTCTTTATTGAGGGGAACCGATCCAGCCTGCCAGTTGCTTCTATTTTAGAAAAACCAATTTTGCAGGCAGAACTAAACAAACTCATTACCTCTGCACTGGATGGCACATCGATTATGTCATCCAGTCAAACCAAATCAAACGACTCATCTCAATCGTCAACAAAAGATTCTCTTCGCGGCCTACAGGTTTTGGTTGCAGAAGACCAGGAACCCAATCAGCTACTCGTAAAAATGATACTAGATGACCTCGGCGTAGAATCGACCATCTGTGGCAATGGTGAGCGCGCCGTACGAGCGTTACAAGACAACCGTTTTGACCTAGTCCTTATGGATCTCCAGATGCCGGTAATGGGCGGAATAGAAGCAACTAAAATCATTAGAGAAACCCACACAGATAAGGAGCTGCCCATTATTGCACTGTCTGCAAAAGCAATGGATATAGATCGCGCAGAATGCAAGAACGCAGGCATGAACGATTTTGCCAGCAAACCTTATGTTGCTGAAGAACTAATAAATGTACTCAACCGCTGGGCAACATCAACAAATAGCGAACTTGCAACAATTAACATTGAAGAAGGGTTGAAACGCTGGAAAGGAAATGCAGAAGTGTATTTCGAGCAGATAAAAAGCCTACATCAACACTCCGATATAGCGCTCAAAATAGGCTTATCAGTGTCCCACAGAGACTTCAGTGAAGCATTAGCAACAATACACGCCTTCAGAGGGGTTATTGCTAACCTTTCCCTCCCTGCAATTAACGATATTGCCATAAAATTAGAAAACCATATCAGCAGAATCGAGAAACGACCTAAGACCTTCGATAAAGCAACCGCTACCAATATCGACAAACTTACCACAGAGCTATCACTTGGATTCACCAAAGTTGAGAATTTCACCCAAAACCTCACTGTCGATGCCTTAAAAAATAGTAGTAAGAATAAAACACCAGACCCTACATCGTGCCCAGGCATTATGATCAAGATCGCTGACATGATTAAGAATGAAAATCCTGAGTCAAAAAAACTTCTTGGCCCATTAAGGACATCCCTCCCCCACCAAGCAGATCTATCATCACTTATGATGACCCTCAAAGAACAAGTTGAAAATCAGGAGTATGACGACGCATCAAATACGCTTCATTTATTATCGGAGCACTTAGGTATCGAGCTTCTGATCTAGTAGAAAGTGCTGCCTCTAATTAATGGGTTTCGAAGAAAACGCCCTGAATTTTAGTCATAAAATGAAGGGGTGGTTATCCTACAGAGCGGTCACTCGCGAAAATGCTGTAAACGTTTACTCCTTTCACTTTGCCGTCGTTCCCAGGGTTTCGGAGATAACGTCAAAATACGGTAAGGCGGTCATTCAGAACCGGTTACGCTTCTCTGAGAAGCGCTGCTCTTTATCGACTTATTCAAGTCGCGTTGCTAAATATTGACAATTTTGATGCTTGAAGGTGTTTCTGTTGTCCAATTTTTAGCGAACTCTATTACTTCTTCGGCACTCTCGCCTACGTGGCTAGTTGTTGAAATATAACGGCTATTAGAGCCGTCGCCGACAGCGATTTCATCCATAATCTCTTCCCACAACTCGCAGTCCTTACCAACAACGCAGAACAACTCGTAGCTTTCATCAAGAAGGCTAGCGAGGAATTTATCATGGTCAGGGCTATATCCAGATACCGATATTAAAACGAGTTTTCTATCTCTCATGGCTTTTCTTGTTATGAGCTGACTGGCACATATTTTTACCATAGCAACTAAAATTCTTGTTTAGAGGTACTCTTTCCCTGAAATTTCTTATCAGAGTTTATCTCTTCTCGTGATGGAACTTCTACGATGCCAAGCCTCGCATTTTCAGTGTGAGACTCTTCTGACGTAAAACCAATCTTACCATTTCGAAATAGCTCAATTTGTCGAGTTTCAAAATGATCATCACCAATTGCAGATACTAAACGAAACGGCTCATCCTCAAGGTCACGTATCCACTCTACATCGATGCATCTCATATCAATGACTCATAACACTTTTTTGAGACGCATGTATTTTGCATCGTTTTCAAAATATATTGTTAGAGTAAACCAGAGGATAACAAAGTCTCCAGCCCTTTAAATACGGTGGTTCGTTCCACAAGCGGACAAAATTATAACTTGGTAATTGTAGCCAACGCAGGTCTCATTTACCGGAGACTACTGCGGCTTGCCCACTTATTGGAGGTCTCGTGCTAGTCGAAATCCATGTACAAAGGTCCTCTCCCAAGCAGCTTTACTTCCTCGTTTCCAGGAAATTAAAGTTTGAGGCATATTATACCAGGAGCCCCCACGAGTAGAACGATTAAAGCAGCCGCCACCATTGCATTGGGCGATAGTGCACTTTACTGGCTTGGTGTCGTTAACATTGATGTCATATTTATAGTAACCACAGTCTTCCATCCATTCCGCTACATTTCCATGCATGTCATAGAGGCCAAAATCATTCTTTCTATAGCTTCCAACTTTCGAAGTAAATTTTGCTCCATCAATGCAACTGTTAGCAGGTCGCCCTCGATAGTCTTTTGATTCTGATTCAAAATCTTCACCATTTCCATGTTCACACAACATCTTGGGGTCGTCCCCATAACTATAGTCCGCAGTGCTTCCAGCCCTTGCTCCATATTCCCACTCTGACTCGCTGGGCAAGCGATACCTTTCATCCGTCATTGCATTTAACCAAGCGATATAGTGTTTTGCATCGTTCCAACTTACACATACTACAGGTTCCATTTCATTCTGTGAGAAGCCTGGGTTTCGCCAATCAACTCCTCTTTCCTCGGAGGAACAGCCTTGCTGGCCACCTGAATCTAACTCTGCGTCCGTTTTGTATCCAGTTGCCTGTACGAACTCGGAAAATTCCTTTACGGTCACTTCAGTCTGCCCGAGTGCAAAGGGCTCATCTATGACGATCAAATGAACAGTTTTGGTAAAAAGCATTCCCTTGACACTTCCCATTTCAAAGCGACCTACCGACATCACCACCATTCTTGGTCCCATCAGTGTGTCCGATATACTATCCTGAAATATCTCACCAGCTTGGAGTTTCTTTGCCACCTCGTTCTTAGAGCTATCCTTTTTAACATGTTGTGTTCGAAAATTATATGCAAACTCAGTTAAATCATTTTCTGTAGCTAAGCCTTCATAGTCATTCTTATCGATTATCTGCCCGTCAACGATCTCAAATGATCTTTCTGAATCGTTGTCAGTTACTGACATTATGTTCCAAAACAAAAACACAATCATAAAGGCTGCAGCTGGATGAATATCAATATTTACTGCATTTTTTATTCGAGTCCGAATTGAGGGCAGTAGGAATAGGCCGGTAAGTAACAATAGAGTAGGAATCTTCAAGTCGCACAAATAACCAGCTACCCCTATGCAAAGCAGTAGCACACCAGTAATCCTAGCAATCACATCGAGAACCCGCCTAAATAAGGGTAGGTTCTCGTCGATATCTGTAGTGTCCTCTTTTTGCATCTTAGCTCGCTCCATTAATAGAATTCATTACCAGTTCCCGTAGAGTAAAGTTGTTGAATGAGTATTGATTCGCCTTAGGATCCCCTACAATCGGGATGATTAATGAACTCAGACATCCTTGTTGCAGCCCATTTTAGAGGTCAAATTCGTTCCGATTGCATAATAGCTGTACTTTATCGCTTGCATCCTTCCTATTCAAATATCATCTAGATAGACGTAGCTATTGCGGAATTTTAACAAATATAGGCATACCCTCATTTGGCAGTTTTTTGGCCACGACTTGCCTTTTAGCCGCCACTGGCGTTTGCTCACTTCTTCCACCAAGCGGTCTAAGTTGGATAATGGAAGAGAACAGGAAATCGTCTCAAAAGCGGCCATTCGATTCAACGGCTATAATCACGCGAAAATCCATAAGTTTGATTTTTCACGTGGTTCTTGCATATTCCGGAGCATGATGATCACCTATTCCCGGCGTTTTTCAAGGTAGTTGTCGTTTTTGTGTGATTTTTATGCGGCTTTCTTTGTGTTCTCCGGGTTTAATTCAACATTGCCCACTGGGCTCCAGTTCCGAGTGTTTGACGCCCACCTTGAAGGGTTTAAGTTTCTTGCGGCGACATAGAGCGCGTCTCTTTTTTCAAGCATGTTGATATCAATTCCTGAGTGGCGCTTCTGAGGTGTTACAAATTTAATGCCGCTATGGCGATGATCATTGTTGTACCACCGAACAAACTCACTAACCCATCCCCGTGCTGCATTCAAATCTTTAAATCCAGATTTTGGCCAATCACAACGATATTTTAGTGTTCTAAAAAGTGATTCTGAGAATGGATTGTCGTTGCTTACTCTGGGTCGACTTCGTGATCCAGTGATACCCAAATCATACATTTTTGCTTGCATCGTAAAGCTTTTCATCGGGCTGCCATTGTCCGAGTGAAGAACAAGAGGCTGCCCTATACATTTCTCAGACCATACGCTTTTTTGTAGTAATTCGGCTGCTTGCTTACCTGTTTCTGACGTGTGAGCTTCCCATCCAACTATTTTACGGCTATAGATATCTTCAATCATGTAGAGATAGTAATGTTCACCTTTTATGCTGCCCGGTAAATACGTGATATCCCAGCTCCACACTTCGTTGGCTTTCCTGGCGGTGTAACTGGTGGGCTTAGTGTATGTACCTTTCTTTTTATCTCGGCCTCGGTGCTTAAGCTGATCTGCCTCAGTGAGGATACGATAAAAACTCGATTCTGATGCTAAATATATGCCTTGATCAGCGAGTATTGGGACAATTTGACTAGGTGGTAAATTGGAATACTCCTTCTGATTACAGGTTGCTAAAACTTTCTTGCGCTCCCATTCGGTAAGTTTGTTTTTAGGCTCAGGCCGGGAGGCGTTCGGTCGTCTATCTTCTGTCACATCATTACCTTGGTTCCAGCGTTGTAATGTTCGTATAGGAAGCCCTGCTACACGGCATGCTTGCGTTTTTCTTGCGCCAGTATTTAAGGCCTCATTAATCCACTCGACATACTGCTGCCGCTGTATTAGCCTGGATACAGTTTAGTTTCCACTCTTGAAGTAGCTCAGGATAAAGGCCTTGTTCTCGACAGTATTCGCCTAGCTCAAGTTCATTAAAACAAGCTGATTCAAGAACAAATGCAAACTTTTGTTCTGTCGTCCAATCAGTAGTGTTAGGTTTTTCAGGCACCAATGTCCCTTGCTCTTCCAACTGCTTTCTCCATTTAAAAACTGTGCCGGGGGAACAACCTACTTCATCCGCGACTTGCCTTAATGACCAATTATAAGGAGGTAAAAGTCTCATTTTACCTTTTTGTACCAATTCTTCAGCTAA
>MAAC01009701.1_pt1 | contig 151931 bp, 136 predicted proteins | sample 1115981 | NCBI WGS metagenome assembly MAAC01 (sample SAMN04961126, study PRJNA320927) | seawater metagenome | isolation source: sample BD02T64 sea water enriched with oil for 64 days | place: USA:Gulf of Mexico | collected 2013-07-27 | reverse complement strand
TTGGAAAGGCCGTAAACATTACACGTGAAATTATCGTTGAAGACACAACTAGTACCTGAGCCTCTTTACCACCAGAGTCATAATTAGGTGACTTTGGTGGTTGATCCCAAAACTAATACCAAAATTCCTATAACGATAAGCGCTACACCAGCCGCTTCATTCTTGTTGGTTTTCTCTTTGAAGTAAAAGTATGAAATCAGGAAGGTGAATACGAGTTCAATTTGGCCAACGGCGCGAACATACGCCGCATTTTGCATTGCCATGGCAGTAAACCAACCTACCGACCCCAACATGCCAGTTACACCAACCCAGCCAGCGACTCGCCAGTTTCGAACAACCGTACTTAATTGCCCTTTTTCGAAAACAATTAGGTAAAGGGTCATCGCGATAGTTTGGAAAAGCAGAACGTAAGCAAGAGCAGTCGCCGCTTGCATAATAGCCCCGTCCCCTCCAAGAGATAGAGCCGCAGCCCTGTAGGAAACGGCAGAAACGCCAAACAATCCACCAGACAAAAGACCAAACAAAGCAGATTTACCGGTCCATCCCACTAAAACTTCGCGTACTGTTAAACGGCTGCCAGACGCTGAAATCAACATAATCCCAACCAAGCTAATTCCAATTGCGATCAAGGCAGGTGTGCTTAAACTATCTCCAAGCAAAACGACGCCAAAGACGGCCGCTTGTACGGTTTCGGTTTTGGAATAGGTGGTTCCAATGGCAAAATTACGAAGCGCAAACAAGGCGACAAGCAACGCAGTTGCAAGAATTTGGGAGAGACCACCAACAACAACATAAACAGCAAATTCTTGTGTTGGGGTAAAAAATTCAAAGCCGCCGAATTCATGAAGCGCCCACAGGTAAATAAGGGCAAACGGCAACCCATAAAAAAACCTGACGTATGTGGCGCCGCCTGTACTTAAACGTCCCTTCAAGTATTTTTGAAGTGCTGTCCTTATATTTTGAAAAAAGGCAGCACATATTGTGATGGGGATCCAGACTTCCATTTACATATCCAGCAATTAACCAAAGAAAACAAATTTATGTTTTCATTCAAAGACTTGTCAAATGCACCGAATGCATAGCACATATGCACGTCTGCAAAATACTTCAGCTGGAAAGTTGTTAGTAGTCACATTCAACATCTGAAAGTTCGACATAAACACTTTTTATTTGAGAGAAATAATCAAGTGTAGCCGCGCAATTTTCACGCCCAAGACCAGATTGCTTACTTCCGCCGAAAGGAACACCCGATGGGGTCAAATTGTAGTTATTGATCCAACAGCTTCCCGCTTGAAGTTTTCGCACTACACGGTGTGCCCTCGCCAGATTTTGTGTAAACACACCTGCCGCCAGCCCAAAATCGGTGTTATTGGCGCGGCTAATAACATCCTTCTCTTCCGTAAAAGAAAGAACAGACATAACAGGTCCAAATATTTCTTCGCGGCAAATTCTCATTTCATCTTGGCATTCGGTAAAAATAGCAGGAGAGAGATATTTCCCTCCCTCAAAGCCAGAGACAGGAATTAGTTCGCCGCCACAGAGAAGGTTTGCCCCCTCTTCCACACCGATCCGAATATATTCCAGCACTTTGTTTGCATGATCGTCACTAATCATAGCACCGACATGCGTTGCTGGGTCCATCGGGTCGCCAATTACCATTTTCTCTGTACGGGCTTTAAGGCGTTTCAAAAACTCCTGCTGAATGTCTTCATGCACAAAGACACGCGTTCCGTTCGAACATACTTCACCCTGACTGTAGAAATTCGCGTTCATCGCTGCCGATACAGCATTATCAATGTCGCTATCTTCAAAAATGATTAGTGGTGATTTACCGCCGAGCTCCATTGTCGCATGCTTGACGGTACCCGCAGCATCCAGAAGAACTTTTTTGCCCGTTGGAACGGAGCCCGTAAAGGTGACTTTATCAACGTCTTCATGGGCCGCCAGCCAATGTCCAACATCCCCTTTACCATGAACAACATTAAACAATCCATCAGGCAAACCGGCTTCCTGATAAACTTCCGCCAAACTAATTGCATTAAGAGGGGTCATCTCTGATGGTTTAAAAACCATCGCATTTCCAGCGGCCAAAGCCGGTGCTGATTTCCAAGTCGCAATTTGCAGCGGATAATTCCAAGCACCAATGCCAGCACAGACACCAAGCGGCTCTCTCATACTATAGGCAAAGGATCCGCCCCCCAAATCGTGGTAGTCGCCTCGAATATCAGCGGCCAGCCCGCCAAAAAATTCCAGCGCATCGATGGCGCTATCAACATCTGCATACGGGGTTTCGGATATTGGTTTTCCTGTATCTCTGACTTCAATTTCTGCAAGTTCTTGGCGGCGGCGGCGCATAATTTCCGCGGCCCGAAGGAGAACCCGACCTCTTTCCTGACCCGGCGTATCAGCCCAAGCGTCAAAAGCATCACGAGCGGCGGCAACCGCATGGTCTACATCTTCTTTTCCAGCTAGCTCCACTTGGCATTCAAGTTCACCATCCATCGGTCGGTAATTTGGAAACAAGCTACCCGAAGTCGCTGAAACTTTTTCGCCGTTTATGAAAAGAGGAAGTGTTTTCGCGCCCATAATTCGCCCCTAGAAAGCATCATAATAATTCTGATCAATATTCTAGTCATAGGTATTACTCTATGTCAGCAAAAGCAATCGTCTCAAAGCGACATTTTTTGAAACTATGGGATGAAATAGGGAGGAAAACTCTCGTCTGAAAATTCAGCCGTCAATGAAAGACCCGTATCGTCAAAACTGTAACGCGTCGTATTGTCCTTCAATTTGGTTTCAAGGACGACTTTTCGACCCCATAACCTGTAGACATGTTCCAGTGTTTTTTCAGCGTATTTGGCTTCCAGTTCACGGCCTTCGTAGTGATGTTTCAAATACAGTCCGCGCGCGCCCTCCAAATCACTATCAATAATGGAAATTACTGGTATGGATCCAAGCCCAACAGACTGGACGAGCAGATTGCGGATAGTCTTCCATTGTTTCTCGTCAGCTATTTTGGAAATGACCCAATCGGAGTGCTCAACCTCTGCTTCAAACAAATCCAGCTTTACCATGGTTTCCCGGTCCATAAACCGCCGGATAAAAGATGAATCCCGATCGACTTCTCGAATTTCGAACATTTTATCTCGGACGCTATCGGGTTGCCGGTCAGCGCTGTGATTACGTGCCTCTCCAAATTCAAGCTCTTCTATTCGATCCCAAAGGTTCAGTCCGATGTTATAGGGATTAAGATCCCCCGGAATGGGTCGAACGACTTGATTGTGACGAACTAGAAATTCCATATGAATATCTGTCGGAAGTTCCAGACTGTTCATAATTTCCCGGTGCCAATAACACGCCCACCCTTCATTGATAATCTTTGTCTCCATTTGAGGCTGAAAGTAAAGGGCCTCTTCATGGACTATATTGATTAGATCTTTTTCCCACTCACTTAGTCTGGGGTTGTTGTCCCTAATGAACAACAGGATATTTTCTTCAGGTTCCACTGGAAAACGGCGCTCGATTTCTCTAATTTTTTCTGGATTAGTGGTTTCATTTTCGTATTCTTTTTCAATAGCACGGTTGATCTGTTGTTCAGGTGTTCTGCGCTTAATGGCTTGATTTCTTCTACATTGGAACGATAGAGCATGTGCCGCATCAAGTATCTGCTCTACTGCGGCTTCTCCAATTGACGGATCTTCTACATAACCTCTGATCCGATCCGCATGGGATTTAAAACGCGCAACGATTAGATCTGCATGAGTGTGAGAAAACGTAAAATTGTTTTTAAAAAAGTCGTTGTGACCATAAACGTGCGCCATTGTCAGTATTTGTAAACACAGTGAGTTATCCCTCATCAATCCGGCGATGCATGGATTACTGTTAATTACCATTTCATACGGGATTCCCTGCACCCCGTAATCATACATGGTCTTTGTTCGCTCAAACGATTTCCCAAACGACCAGTGAGGATAATGAGACGGCATACCGTGATAGGTCATCATACCAAGCATTTGAACATGATCACAAATTTCAAACTCTTGCGGATAACAGTTCAGCCCGTATTCCTCAACCTTCTCATAAATCAGGGCTTCCCATTTCTCCAGATCCTTAACATCATAAGAGCGCAGCATGTGTCACCTCACCCCCAACCCAATGGGTCCGTTTCAACGCTAGTGGATTTCTCGCGTTCACGAGACAAAAAGGCTTTAAACTTCGGCCAAACATCAGCCTTGGATGTGATACAAATGGTTGCGAAATTTGAGGCCTTAAAATCATCATACTTTTCAAGCATTGGTGTTCCCCAGGCAATTGATCCGGTTGGCTTTATCTCGCCATAACCAAACAGATTGCAGTTCTCACAAAGCTTGCCTGCAAGTTCCATTGTCTTTGGAATATCTTCTTGAAAGTTATCTCCGTCGGAACAGTGAAATGCATAAACGTTCCAGAGTGACGGATCAAAGCGGTCCTGAATAATATCCAGCGCTTTTTGATACCCCGACGAAATCATCGTGCCACCAGACTCGCCTTTATGGAAGAAATCGTCCTCGTTCACTTCTTTCGCAACAGTATCGTGGGCAATAAAAACCAATTCGGTTTGTCGGTACTTCAACCGTACGAATTGATACAGTAAAAAGAAAAAGCAGCGCGCCAAATACTTCTTCATCACATTCATTGAACCAGAGGTATCCATAATACAAAGCACAACAGCGTTGGACTCGTATCTGATATCGGGCTTATGGCGATGATACCTGAAATCTTTCTGATTAAATGGGAAGCGTTGTGTCTCTTCCTCTTCATCTTCGGCGAGAGCTCCTTGGGACCTAGCATTTTCAATTTTCTGCTTTACAAATCGCCGTTTTATCCGGCTTTTAGCCGTCTTCTTCTTATCCAGATGCGCTCTAATTCCGACCCGCTTAGTCCCACTTCGTTTGTGTGTGTATTCTGCTTCTATGGCGCGTAAAGGTCTGCTTTCAAGATCTGGTAGCTCCAAATCTTCAAACATGATCTCGACTAACTCTTCGAGACTGACATCAGTTTCGTAATAGTCTTCACCGGGCATATTGCCCGCCTGCCCGTCTTCGGGATTACCAGAACCTTCTGCTTTACCAACCTTCTGCCCTTGCTCGCTTTCCCCGTTGCCTTGAGCAACTCTTGGCTGGTTCTGGCCGTACACAAAACGATATTCTTTTATGCCTCTAATTGGGACCTTAACGATACTATCCGGTCCGCGCCCGATAATTGATTGTTCTGAAATAACATCAGCAATATTGCCCTTCAAAACCTCGCGAAGCTTTTCACGATGCCTTTGACGGTCACCAGATGATCGATCAGATTGTAAACTATCAGACGGTGAATAGGGACGAAAGATAGCTCCCATCGTCCCCTCCTTAATCCTTCCAAAGGTGATTTGCAGCGTATTTGAGCACTACGTCAGCAGAATACTCGTTGTATCCGCGCTCTAACATGTTATCAACAAGGCTCCCAAACTTCTCTTGTTGGTCCTCGTCCCGAGTACGTGCCTTTGTAATAATCCGGCTTATATCTCGGACAGATTCCATGAGTTTCTTCTCTATGGCTTCACGAAGTGGGTCATAGCTTTTATAATCAACCTTCTTACCGCGCCTGCCAACGGCCCAAAGATAAGAAATCACTTCTTGCCTAAAGCCGTCTACTGACGAGCCAATGATCGCAATTTGCTCTTCAATGTTCTTCAAGAAGACTTCATCAGGCTCCATAGCATCACTGGAATTTCGGTCCTTAAGTGTTGTTTTATTCACATAGGCTTCGGCATGGTCCAAATAATTCTGGAACAATGTTTCCGCCTGTTCTTCATAAGCATAAACAAATGCCTTGGTGATTTCCTTTTCAAGAATTTCCAGATAGGCTTTGTGAATGGTATCTTGAAGTAGCTCCAGATAATTCTTTCGAATATCGTCAGCAAATTCCATTTCCTTGACCATGTTAATCATCACATCGCGGATATGAATTGGAGTAATCCCCTCCTCGCTATCTGTTAGCGCTGTATCGATCGCTTTCATGATGAAACGAGGCGAGATACCATTCATCCCTTCTGTTATTGTATCCTCTTTTAACTCCCGAATATCGATTTTCTTAGCACGGCCCTTTTCAACGACATCTTCCCCGTTATAAAGCCGCATCTTAGTAACAACGTCACATTTTGGGGATTTTTCAAGGCGGCTCATAACCGCAAACATTGCTGCTACTTCTAAAGTATGTGGTGCGATGTGAGATTTAAATCCGGAACGGCCCAACATTTTCTCATAGATTTTTACCTCTTCCTGCAAGCGCAGATTATAAGGCACTTTAACCGTTACAATTCGATCCAGAATAGCTTCGTTGGTATGGTCGGCCTTAAACCGCCGCCATTCAGCTTCGTTAGAGTGGGCCAGAATAACGCTATCCACATAGATGGTGCCGTGGCGCCCCGGTGCTGGGACAAATTTTTCCTGTGTTGCTGTAATAATTGAATGCAAGTATTCCGTTTCGTTTTTGAAAACCTCGATAAATTCGACAAGCCCTCGGTTCCCTGCATTAAAGGCACCGTTCAAATCCAAAACTCTGGGATCACCTTCAGAATATTGATCAAGTTTGGAGATATCCTCAGATCCTATCAGAACGGATGTATCCTGATTGTTGGGATCAACAGGTGGGACAACCGCAATACCGCGCCGGTGCATGCGTGAAAAGGTACTGGTGGAGACTGGGAATTTTTCGTATTTCCCGTCGAATTCATGTTCCAGACGATGACGGCAAACAGGGCATAGTTCACCTTCAATTTGGACATCCAGCATTTCGTTGAATTTTTCACGAAGTGGCCGGGGAATAAGGTGAAGCGGTTCTTCCCGAATAGGACACCCATCTATAACGTAGATGGGAGGCGCTTCCGTAAGGCCGCGTTTCAGATGTTCCGCGATTGAGCTTTTACCGGCACCTACTGGTCCCATTAGATATAGAACTTGCCTACTTTCCTCGCCTTTCATCGCAGCAGCGTGAAAATAGCGAACAATTTTTTCCAATGCAGGCTCAACACCAAAAAATTCAGACTTGAAGAAGTTATACATTCTGGGTGGTGAATCCCCCCATAATTTCAAACTTCTTGCGCTATCATCCATTTCATCAGGAGGTATCTCACCCGCGGATGAAATCACATCATACATATGCCGATGCGCAAGAGCATAGACGCTAGGGGTCTCTCTAACTAACTCCAAATATTCAAGAAAACTACCACTCCAGATCTGACTTTTACGTTCTGCCTGATCTCGCTTTATAATTTCCTTGAAATCATCACGTTTCTTGCTCATCTAGTTGCTCCACCTTTGCACAGCCCTATCCCAAGTCAATTTTCCATGAGAAGTCCTATCTGTAAGGTGGTATTAATTAGAATTAAATCAAGTAATAAATGCAAAACTCAAGAACCCGAAACCAATTCTATCCCATTGTTTTAATTAAATTAATTGTTCATTTAAATTTAATGTTATCTTAATCAACATACTTCTGACGTCTTTGTGTGAAACAAGATTGACCAATTCTCAATCGCATAAGAAAAGCAATTAATTTCAAGCTGCTATCCCTTGCCTGTTATGATAAACACGTCTTCAAACTCTCTGCTGCATACAGTAATCGAGATTTTTCATGTGCGTGAGAAATTTGAAAGCGGAGCCGCGCTTCTCCTTCCGGTACAACCGGAAAACCGAATCCTGTGACAAACACACCTTTTTCCAACATCGCCTTAGCAATTCGAATAGCTGTTGCTGTTTCTCCCAAAATCACCGGTACAATTGCACTATCGCCATCAAGTGGATTAAGTCCTAGTGATCTCAGGTGATTACGGAACCACAGCGCTTTTTCCTGAAGTTCCTTTGCCCATTCGGGATGCTCACGAAGCAATTCTATGGATTTACATCCTGCAGCAGCGACACTCGGCGGTAAGGCATTAGAAAATAGGTGCGGTCTTGATTTTTGGATCAATGTTTCTGTAATTGCTTTGGGCCCGGCGACAAACCCACCAGTTCCAGCGGCGAGCGCTTTTCCGAGCGTTCCAGTAAAGATATCAATTTTGTTCATCACACCAAAATGCTCGGCAACTCCGCGGCCGGTTTCTCCCAGCACGCCAAGCCCATGACTATCATCCAAGATAACTAAGGCGTCATATTGCGTCGCCAATTCAACAATTTTATCTAGTGGTGCAATATCTCCCTCCATTGAAAAAACGCCGTCTGTGACGATAAGCCGTACTGGTGCAGTTTGATGTTCTTTGAGTTGACGTTCCAAATCCGACATATCTGAATGTTTATAAACCTTCCGAACAACACTCTTCGCTGTTGCCCGAATACCATCGATTAAACTTGCATGATTGAGTTCATCGGAAAGAATAACATCCCCTTCTCCGCAAATAGCGGCGAACAACCCGGTATTCGCCGACCAGCATGATGAATAAGTGAGCGAGGCTTCAGTTCCGTGGAGCTCGGCCAAAGAGGTTTCGAGTTTTTGATGAATATCCTGCGTCCCACAGATAAATCGAACGGATGCAGTACTCGCACCATACTTCAAAAGCGCATCCCGTGCCGCTTCAACGACAACTGGATGGTTGGCAAGGCCCAGATAGTCATTGGAAGATAATAGTGAAATATGCTTCCGACCTTCTAACTGGATTTCTGCGCCTATCGGCCCTTCAATAGATTTGAGGTGTTTATAGGTTCCATTTTCTTCAGCATCTTCAAGAGCATGTGAAAGTCGTGTTAGTAATGCTTGGCTCATTGTACGGTTCCTGTTTTCAGGCTTTGAAAATCGAGCACTACTTTTCCGCAGGCCCCGTCCTCCATCAATTTAAATCCTTCTGCGAAATCCTTTGCAGGAAGAATATGCGTAATAACTTTATCAATTAGTTCCGGATTTTTGAGCATAAATGCTTCAACCTGAAACCAGGTTTCATACATACGACGACCAGTAACACCAATTAGACTAATCCCTTTCATGACAACTTTGCCGCCCAAGTCCAGCTCAACTGGTCCTCCTGGAATCCCAAGCAGAGCAACCGTTGCCCCCGGCGCAGCGATATCCAGCGCGGCGTTTAACGCGGCCCCGTTTCCGCTTACTTCCAGAACCACATCCGGGCCGCGAGCTTCCGTCACTTTCAATATTTCGGATCTACTCTCTTCCTGACGTGGATTAACTACTAAATCCAAGTCAAGACTGTTTGCGATAGCTGCACGTGCCTGATTAGGTTCCTGCACAACAACTGTGCGTGCACCATGGGATTTAGCAATCGCTGCTGCGAATAAGCCGATCGGACCGCCCCCAACAATAAGCACATCACGTGCTGTAACTTTTGCTGTTGTAACCATATGCATGGCATTTCCGACCGGATCAAAAACAGCCGCTTGGCGGTTTGGAATGACATCCGGTACTTTCCATAAATTGGTTGCTGGTATTAGAACCTGTTCCGCAAACGCTCCCGGGCGATCCACGCCAATTATCTCTGTTTTCTCACAAATATGAGTATTTCCAGTACGACAAAGTGCGCATTCGCCGCAAGCGATATGGCACTCAGCAGAGACACGCTCTCCGATCTCAAATCCGGCAACATCTTCTCCGATTGCGCTAATAGTACCAACAAATTCATGCCCAATTGTCATTGGTGTTTTAATTCGAGAAGACGACCATTCGTCCCAACGGTAAATGTGGAAATCAGTACCGCAAATACCTGCCGCAATAACATCTACCATAACCATACCACGGCCCGGTGCTGCTAGGGTGGGCTGGTCAGAAGACCAGATACCGTATTCCGACTTGGCTTTGGCTATTGTAAACATTTGAATTGCTCGCTAGTAAAATGAAATAAATCCAGTATACTGGAAAATATTCTTGTACATTATACTGGATTTTTATCCTGTCAATGGGATTTTCTACATTTACTATGACTGAAAAATCACTAACCACCCCGACCGTCGGTAAAACCATCAACCGCTTGCGAAAGCAAAAACAGTTGACGCTTGATCAATTAGCTGGCCAATGCGGTGTTTCTAAATCCATGTTATCTCAAATAGAGCGGAACGAGACCAATCCTACCCTTGCAATCGTCTGGCGACTGGCTGATGCCTTGGGGCAAACAATTGATGAGTTAATCCGCGGAGAAGAAAGTGGCAATAGCCTGACGATCGTTACCGCTGCCTCTGCCCCTGTTCTTCACGATCCTAACGGGACCTATACACTTAAGATTTTAAGTCCGGCAGACCTTGTGAATAACATCGAATGGTATGAGGTATGCCTACAACCGGGCGGTAAACTCGTATCCGAACCGCACATTGCCCGAACAGTTGAACACCTGACTGTATTAGAAGGGGAAGTTGAAATAAAAACCGGCGAAGAGATCGGTATTCTAAAGCAGGGAGAGACTGCCCGTTACGGCGCAGACCGTCCTCATGAAATTTCTAACAACACGGATAAAGAAACAAAAGCGCTGTTAGTTATGATGCTTGGCGGTGCATAAGGGTTACAAAATCAAAATTGCCCGAAAATCATTTACGTTGGTGCGTGTAGGGCCGGTTACGACCAAATCACCCAGTGCGTCAAAAAAATTATAGGCATCGTGGCGATCCAAAAAATCTCGAATATCGAGTTTTGCGATGTTTGCTCTTTGATGCGTTGTTGGATCAAAAATCGCGCCGGCATTATCTTCAGTCCCATCAATTCCGTCTGTATCAGCGGCGAGCGCATAGACGTTTTTTTCAGACCCGAGGGCATTAACAAAAGCAAGCAAGAATTCGGCGTTCCGTCCCCCTCTGCCCGTTGGAGCTTCGTTTTTTGATACTGTCACTGTCGTCTCACCGCCAGACAACAAAACACAGGGTTTAGCAGATGGTTGATCATGATCCAGCACTTGCCGTGTGATGCCAGCAAAAACACGCGCAACATCTTTTGCTTCACCTTCAATACTGTCTCCCAAAATTACCGGCTCTATCCCACACTCCCGTGCTAAAGCAGCTGCGGCTTGCAATGCATCTTGCGGTATGGAAATCATATGATTTTCGCAAAAATTAAAGGCCGGATGATCTTCTTTGAGTGGTTCTGCATTTTCCGTTTTAAAATGTGCCTCGACATCTACAGGTATCGTGATGGCGTATTTATTCAAAACAACCAAAGCATCCTTCAAGGTTGTGATGTCCGCGATCGTGGGGCCTGACGCTATGACAGAAGGATCATCTCCCGGCACGTCGGAAATCATATAAGTCACAATTTTGGCGGGATACGCTGCAGCAGCCAAACGCCCGCCCTTTATGGCAGAGAGTTTTTTGCGGACAGTATTAATTTCTGAAATTGTGGCGCCAGACGCCAATAACGCTTTATTTATCTGCTTCTTACTGTCAAGCGAGACACCTGGAACAGGAAGGGAGAGCAATGATGAGCCACCACCTGAGATAAGGCAGATGACTTGATCATCCTCGCCGAGCCCTTCCACCAGTTTCAGGATTTCTTCGGCCGCCAGTGCGCCTTCTTCATCTGGCACTGGATGACCGGCTTCCACCACTTTAATATCCTTTAGTTTCAGCCCGTGTTCATAGCGCGTTATGACGAGACCGGAAATCTCACCAGCAAAATTATCTTCCACCACCTTCGCCATGGAAGCCGCGGCCTTTCCCGCTCCGATGACAATGGTTTTACCTGCAACTGCACTCGGGAGCGGCATTTGATTGATTTTTGGATAGGCAGCGTCAATAGCAACATCAAACAACTGCCGAAGGAATTCTTCAGGTTTCAATTTCATAATCTCTAAGATCCCTATTCGCTCGTAGGGGTGCTTTCAAGATAACAAGGCAGATCCCCCAATATCTCGTAATAATCACCAGAGGAACCTGTGAAAATATGTGCTTTCGCTTTAAGACCTGTTGGCTCGTCAATGCTACCAGCTGTGATTGCAATATAGCCTTCCGTTATATCAGCCCAGAAAAGACTGCTGCCACACCCGGTACAAAAACCACGGCGCCCAATTTCAGACGAGTGAAACCATGTCAGAGTGTCATCTGATAGAAATTTGAGGTCTTCTCTATCACAACCGCTATAGCCGATCACGTCGCCGTGCCAAACCCTGCATTGCTTACAGTGGCAATAGGTCACTGGATTTAGATCGCCTGTAACTTCATACCTAATACCTCCGCAAAGGCAGCTACCAGTTGCAGTACATTTCTCCTGATCCGACATAATGCCTCTCTAACTAATGCGTTCGACCTCAACTCTAGCATCATTGTAGCAGGCACCTTCGCAAAGGTCAGCCTTAGAAGTTGGCGCAAGGGCAGATACTGTTTGTTTGTTTTTCGTAGTAACGAACCACGCGCCTTTTGGCGAACACAACACGCCAGGGCGCACGGCATCGCTTACTTTAAGGTCTAAGAAGACCTCGCCCATATCGTTGTAAATTCGAACCTCTTCCCCATCAATTAAGCCGCGGCTCTTGGCATCTTCCGGATGCATCTCCAACACGGGCGCCTTTTGGTTTGCTTCAACACCGCCAAACGTTGACGTGATCAGCTTGTTCGAAGAAGGCGAGATAAGAGTAAGAGGATAGTTAGATGCTAAAGGATTATAGCTTGGGATCTCTTGATTATATTTTTCAGCCAAGTAGCTTGATTTAAGCTCGACTTTACCTGACGCAGTTTTTGGGAAAGTATTTTTAAACATAATAACTTCCCCGATATTTTCTTCCATGGACAATGCGGTTCCAACAGGTATTTCACTTGGGTGTAATCCATTTAAGCGTGGATCGTTGGCATCCAGCGCATCCCCCATAAGTTCTTTATCTGTCGCTGTGAAAATATCTTCTTTAAATCCGAATTTAGCTGCAAGTCGACGGAAGATTTCTGTATTCGGCAAGGCGTCACCAACGGGCTCAATGACAGGTTCCGCCCGTTGCACATATGGCTGCCCATAGGCACAGTAAATATCGTCATGTTCAAAATGCGTACAGGCAGGCAGAATAATATCCGCATACTTCATGCTGTCGGTCATCGTAATGTCGCATCCCACGACGAATAGATCTTCCCGCGCTAATCCCCGTTTCATTTGGTTTTGATCAGGGGCGACAATGACCGGATTGTGATTATAAATGAACACACCCAGAATTGGTGTTTCCAGATCCTCTTCATCCAGATGGCGTCCAACATCCAAGATATTAATGCTACGCGTGCCTTCTGGGACCAAGTCAGGTCTCGTCAGTTTTGCTGATGTTTTTGGGAATAGGTTACCGGATCCGCCAACCAAACCACCTCCCTGCACACCAAATTTGTTGGTGAGGGCTGGGAGCGCGAAAATAGCGCGAATGCTGTTGCCACCATTTTGATTTCGCTCAATCCCGTTTCCAACGGATATTGCCGCCGGATTATTTTCTTTATACAGCGTTGCAAAAAGGCGGATATCATCGACTGATATACCGCACATCTCTGCCGATTGTTCGATTGTATATTGCCGTGCTTCTGCCATAAACTCAGTTGCACCCTGAACATGATCCTCAATGAATTTTTGATCAAAAGCGCCTAACCGCTCGAGTTCCATTGCTATTGCCCATGCTAAAATAATATCCGTACCGGGTTTAACAGGCAGATAGAGGTCTGCTTGTTCCGCGATCTTGATCCGTTTTGGGTCAATCACCACAAGTTTGGCACCGGTCGCTTTTGCTTGTTTAATGAGAGGTGCTAAATGCAAATTGGAGAAAGTGACGTTATTTCCCCAAACAACAATCAATTTTGCATGAACAAGTTGCTCTGGTTGCATTGAAGGGGCGGCGCCAAATGTTCCAGCATAAGCCTCACTCTTTATACCGCCGCACATTGGACGACGTAAAAGAAGTGACGCTCCCAATTTATGGAAAAAACGCAAATCCATTGATCCGCCGGCAAGCATACCGTGGGGCCCTGCATAATTTAGAGGCAAAATGGCCTCAGGTCCGTGCTCATTAATGATAGCAGAGAATTTTTCTTGAATTTCATCCAGTGCTTCGTCCCAGCTGATGGGGCTAAAATCATCACCGCCTTTTGGGCCAAACCTTCTAAGTGGTGTGGTCAAACGACCCGCAGCGTGGACAAACTCCGGATAATATCGTGCGACTTTGTTACAAATCACCCCATCTGTCAGTGGGTTTGCCTTAGATCCCCTCACCTTAACAACCTTGTTGTTCTCTACAGTAACATTCAAGCTACAGGTGTCTGGGCAATCAAGTGTGCAAACGCTGGGAAGTTCCAAAGTCATTTATTCAGCCTTGTTTGATATAAATTTGAAACTAGTTTGCCACACTAATTGGCCCTTATAAAAGAGCCATTTCAATCTACGCTATGGAGCCAATCATCCAAATCTATCTGCGCGGTAAGGCCAAAGCGGTATAGAAGGTTTCTTTCCAAGAACCATATCTCTCACAAGACGACCAGTCGTTGGCCCAAGTGTCATTCCATAATGTTGATGCCCAAAGGCAAAAATAACATTTGGATTGTTTGGCGATGGTCCAATAACGGGAATACTATCTGGCAGAGAGGGTCGGTACCCGAGCCAAACATCTTGCTCCTCAGTTTCCAACGCTGGCAGCATTTTCTTGGCAAATGGAACCATTTTCCTAACACGCCTGAAATCTGGTCCCAACTCAAGCCCTGCAAATTCCACCTGACTGGTGAGGCGGATACCTCTCTCCATGGGAGCAAGGACAAAAGATTTCTCACCATACATTACGGGCCGTGAAATACCCTTTTCAGGTATAATCGGCAACATCAAATGATAGCCACGCTCCGTATCCAAAGGTACGTTCGCGCCAAACTGACCAGCCAAATTTTTCGACCATGCACCCGTACACAGCACCAATTTATCCGCCGTAATAGTATGAGAGGTACCGGTTGCAATAATCCCGCCGCTTTCACTTTTGATGCTTGTAATATCAGCGATAACGACTTCACCGCCGAGCTGCTTAAAAGCGTCGGCAATTCCATGAACGACTTTTTCCGGATTTACAAGGAAACGTGATTTGTTTTGGAAAATTCCATGTTTAAAAATTGGATTGAGATTGGGCTCCAAATCTCGAATTTCTGCTGCAGATAACACTTCAAATTTGCTGTCATGACGGGTCATTATATCACGCAGGTTCTCAGTCGCACGAAACGCTTCTTCTGTTTCATAAACTTTCAACCAACCCACGTCCTGCATCATATGCTCAAGTCGTGTATCCTTCATCAACTTGGACCAGTCTCTAACAGCAGATTTGGAAAGCCCTTTCAAGGCCTTGGCATTGTGTTCAACCCTCTCAGCACGAGACTCTTGCAAAAAACGGATCATCCACGGCATGATTTTGTGTAAATACGACCACCGAATTGTGAGAGGTCCCGTTGGATCAAGCAGCATTGACGGAATTGATTTCCAGAACCCTGGCAAAGCGTTGGGTGCACTCCCGTCAACAACAGCACCCGCATTGCCGTATGACGTTCCAGCGCAAGGACCAACACGATCAACAAGTGTCACCTGTACACCTGCCTTTTGCAGCGCGTATGCAGTGCTTACCCCCACAATACCAGCACCAACAACTATCGCACTTCCGTGTTTTTTCTGCGCCATTCTGATCCTCCTCGATTTAGGTGTATTATAGTGGCCAAGTTAAAGTGATTTACCAATAAAAAAAGCCGCCATGCGGCGACTTTTTAAATAGCTCTGTATATTTAAAAATCAATCCTGCAATTGATCCCAAACTTCCTGATCCCGCTCGTCTGTCCAAATTCGTGGCCAATCGTTGCCATCAAATTCATCCCAAAGACGCTGCACATCAAATGGCAGACAATGTTCGAAGATTGGCCACATGCCAAATTTTGGCGCTAGATGCTCATGGGTCGCCAAGAACGCTTCTTTCAAAGAACCACCGCGTTTGTGGACTTCACCCACTTTTTCAATCATTCCATTTAGGAAGCCACGTGTTTGTTCTATAGCCGCATCGACTTCAGCGCGTCCCCGCGCAACAGCACCGCGACCACCAACCAAGATTTCCGCTTCGTACGATTTTACTTTATCAAGGGTCTTGCTTGCCCAATCGAAATGGAAGGCATCTCCAGTATATAAAGCAGCTGCAGCTTCTACCAAATCACCAGCAAATAAGATCTTCTGCTTTGGGAGCCACGCAATAATATCGCCAGCAGTATGGCCGCGACCACAATATTCCAACACCAAATCTCCACGATCACCGCCAAGCGGAATAGTAAGACGGTCGTTGAAAGTAATATCTGGATGTGTCAGCCCTGGAATACCTTCCGGTTCACGGAAAAGACGCGGCATCCGGCCAAATTCACTCGCCCAGTCTTGCATTCCCCGTTCTTCAATCAAGAATTTTGTTTTTTCGTGCGTAATAATAGATTCTGCATTGAAAGCAGATGCCCCGAGTACTCGAACGGCGTGATAATGTGACAAAATCAAATATTTTATTGGTTTGTCAGTGTGTTCACGAAGCTGTTCCAACCAATCATTAGCAGCTTTTGGTGTTGCCCTTGCTTCGAAAGCGATAATAAAATCTTCCGCTTCAATAGCGCCAATATTTGGATCGCCCTCGGCTGTCAGCGCATAAACGCCTTCACCAAGAACTTCAAGTGTTTCTGATTTTTCTTCTGTATCAGCAGAAGAAGCAAAAGGTTTTTTAGCCATTTCGTCACCTGTATTTCTATTATTTCTGCGCCAGATTAGCTAAAGAGCAATTCTTAAAAGCTCAAACAAAGCGCCGCACTAGTTTCAACCGTAACTATTTTCATTGCGTAAACAAGATCAACTGATAAAATAATTTCAAATGAAACTACATTTAATGTTTCACTCCGTCCATACGTAAATGGCATGACAAGAAATAAGGCAAGCACATGTTCGAATTAAATGAAACACATGATCCCCTTCTTACCAGTTGGGTAGTTTCTGCAAATAGTGGCACGACAGATTTTCCTGTTCAAAACCTGCCTTTCTCAAGCTTTCGCCGCAAAGGAGTCACCGAGACCTATCGAGGCGGCGTCGCAATCGGCGACCATATTCTAGATCTCGCCGCAGCAGCAACCTCTGGATTGTTCAACGGAACTGTGCAAACCGCACTGGAGGCTTGCGCAAAAGATAAACTAAATGACTTCATGTCAATGGGCGCAGAAACCTGGTCGACACTCCGCTTGGCTTTATCTAAGGCTCTCCGCACAGGTTCAAGCGACGAAGCGGCGCTTTCAAAATGCCTTGTTGCCATGTCAGAAGCAGAGTTCACAACACCATGTGTTATCCCGGATTACACCGATTTCTACTCGTCTGTGCACCACGCTACGAATATTGGCGCACTGTTCCGTCCAGATAATCCGTTGTTGCCAAATTACAAATGGATCCCAATCGGCTACCATGGCAGGTCTTCATCCATTGCGGTTTCCGGTCAAACGTTTCCACGGCCTATCGGTCAAACGAAGGCGCCTGATGCAACTGAGCCCAGCTTCGGTCCTTGTAACCGGTTGGATTTTGAACTCGAAATGGGAATTTTCATTGGATCAGGAAACGACATTGGGACACGCGTTTCGATAGAGGAAGCTAACAATCATGTATTTGGTATGTGCCTATTTAATGACTGGTCAGCGCGCGATATACAGGGTTGGGAATATCAGCCGCTAGGACCGTTTCTTGCCAAAAACTTCGCATCCACAATGTCCCCATGGATTGTAACGAACGAAGCATTGATCCCGTACCGTATTGCGTTCGAGCGCGATGAAAATGATCCGCAACCAATGGAATATCTTACCAGCGACACCAACAGCAATTTGGGCGGATTGGATATTGATTTGGAGGTGTTGCTTGAAACTCAAGCCATGCGCGATGGCGGAATAGCCGCAACAACCCTTGCAAACTCAAACATGAAATACAGTTATTGGACTGTTGCACAAATGGTCACGCATCATACGGTGGGCGGTTGTAACATGCAGCCGGGCGACTTACTTGCGACGGGCACCATGTCGGGGCCAGATGCGTCACAAGCCTGCGCCATGATTGAGCTTACATCAGGCGGTAAAAATCCGATCAAACTGCCAAATGGCGAAACACGCACCTTCCTTGAAGATGGCGATACGGTTATCATTAAGGGTCATTGCGCGCGCGAAGGAGCCGCCAGAATTGGGTTTGGTAGTTCTGTCGGTACAATCAAACCTGCCATATAGGACGCGCAATGGAACTTTTCTCATATTTCAGGTCCTCTGCGGCGTACCGGGTTCGCATCGCTTTGAACATTAAGGGCATTCCGCATACTTTAACCGATGTGAATTTGCTTGAGGGGGATCATAGACGCGCGCCGTATCTTGCGTTCAACCCCCAAGGATTGGTTCCAACCTTAAAACTTGATGACGGACGCGTCATAAACCAATCTCCTGCAATGCTGGAATATCTTGAGGCAGTATATCCTGAAAGGACTTTGCTTCCAGAAGATCCATATGATGCAGCCGTTGTACGGAACTGGTGCAGTCTCATCGCTTGCGATATTCACCCTGTGAACAATTTGCGTATTCTTAAATTTCTTACAGGGACATTATCCGTATCTGAAGATGAAAAGCTGAATTGGTATCGTCATTGGATAAAATTGGGATTTGAAGCGTTAGAACCCCAATTGAGCGCAAATCCATATTGCTTCGGGTCAAACATAACGTTCGCGGACCTATATCTTATCCCGCAGGTATATAATGCTCTGCGGTTTCATCAGGATATGACTGACTTTCCAAAGATTCAGCAAATTTATGAAACGTGTAATCAGCTCGACGCCTTTATTAAGGCATCTCCTGATCATAATTAACGTCAGTTATTTCCAAAAGCCTGCCACTCACCCAAGTCTGCAGGCTTTTCTTCTTGGTTATTGTAGGGGACGAAGGTACCGTTCCAATAAGGAGTACGATTAACCGTATACATATCCGAAAATAACAAACAAAATATTTCGGTAACTTGGGAGAATATAACATGTACGATTATATTGTAGTTGGTGGCGGTTCCGGTGGGGCCGTAGTTGCAAGTCGACTGTCAGAAGATCCGGATGTTAAAGTCTGCCTGTTGGAAGCCGGAGGCCCAGACAAAAGTGTTCTCATTCATGCTCCGCTTGGCGTAGCTGCCATACTCCCCAGAAAAATATTCAATTGGGGCTTTGAAACTGTTCCGCAAGCCGGGCTAAACAATCGTAATGGCTATCAGCCACGTGGGAAAACCCTTGGTGGTTCAAGCTCAATCAATGCCATGCTTTATATCCGTGGACACAAATGGGATTACGATCATTGGGCAAGCCTTGGAAATGAAGGATGGTCATTTGATGACGTGCTTCCCTATTTTAAACGCTCCGAAAACAATGAACGCGGCGAAGATGATTTACATGGCAGTGGCGGCCCCCTAAATGTGGCCGATCTCCGATCTCCTATGAAAATTGGTGAGACGTTTATGAACGCTGCAGAAGAACTACAGTTTCCAATGAACAATGATTTTAACGGCCCTACTCAAGAAGGCGTCGGGTACTATCAAGCTACACAAAAAAATGGTGAACGCTGGAGTGCTGCGAAGGGATATCTCACGCCTAATTTATCCCGCCCCAATCTTGATATTTTAACAAACTCGCTTGCGACCAAAATCATCCTAGAAGGCAAAAAAGCTGTCGGGGTTGAGTATAAGCAAGGCCGAGTAAAAAAAGAAATTCATGCAAGCCAGGAAGTCATTCTTTGCGGCGGTGCGTTTGCAACTCCTCAATTAATGCTGCTTTCCGGCATCGGACCCGCCGATGCCATAAAACCTTTTGGTATCGATGTGAACCATGAATTGCCCGGGGTTGGCGAGAATTTACAAGACCATATTGATTACGTAACCTCTTACAGATCTCCCTCAAAAGATACACTTGGCATAACACTTGCCGGTGCAGTAGTGGTATTCAAAGCCATAATGGAATGGCGAAAAAAACGAACTGGCATAATCACAACGACTTGTGCAGAGATCGGTGCGTTTCTTAGAAGTAAGCCCGGCGTAGAGCGGCCAGACTATCAGCTTCACTTTGTTGTCGGCATGCTTGACGATCATGCGCGTAAAACCCGTATGGGGAACGGCTTCAGTTGTCATTGCTGTGTTTTGCGACCAAAAAGCCGCGGCACAGTACGCTTAAACTCCGCGGATCCAAGTGCTGCGCCCAAGATTGATCCCAATTTCCTAAACCATGAAGACGATGTTCAGGTGCTTCTAGACTCGGTTAAGGAGATGGAACGAATTCTTCACGCCCCTGCATTTGATGGCGTTAGAGGAGAGCCCCTATATCCTGTAGATCTAAATTCTGATGAAGAAATCATCTCGGCCATTCGAAATCATGCCGACACAGTTTATCATCCCGTCGGCACTTGCAAAATGGGCGTAGATAAAATGGCCGTTGTTGACCCAGAGTTAAAGGTTCACGGAATGGAGGGACTTCGGATTGCCGATGCTTCCGTTATGCCAACACTTATCGGCGGTAACACAAATGCGCCAACGATAATGATTGGGGAAAAAGCGGCTGACTTTATCAAAGCCTCAGCGATAGCTAAAAGGCAGGCAGCATAGTTTCTTGTACCGGAAGGCGCTCCCATCCGGTACATTTCAGTTTCTGCGTAAAATTAACACTGGAATTTGTCACTGATGTTTTTACAGCTTTTTGTCGGAAGCGTACTTATTACCGCGTGTGTGATTATTCACGCTCTGTGCCTGGAGCTCCTGTTTCGCCGAGTTAAAAATGTCACTCCGAAATGGGATATAAGTCTTCCCAGATTTGGACACGTCATTATTATGATTGTGGTCGTACTGGGCCTCTTCTTAACCCATACAATTGAAGCATGGATCTGGGCATTCTTCTATTGGGTTATTGGTGAAAATGGAACATTGTCTGAGGCCATTTATTTTTCAACAGTGACCCTGACGACACTTGGATATGGTGATATCACACTCTCCAACGAATGGCGCATTACTTCGGCTCTTCAAGCGGTGAGTGGTATTCTTCTCTTTGGGTGGAGCACGGCGTTTCTTGTAAATGTACGAACACTTCATTGGCGTAAACATGACATGGATCAGCCCCCACCCCACACGCAGGAGCAGTAAGTAATTAGAAACATTACAAATCCCCTAATAAACAACACTTGCTTCATTTATAAAAAGGATTATAAGAGCCAAACTTCATGAACCTGGATTTTTTCAGGCCCCGGTCGCAGCCTACCCGGAGAAAACAAGGAACAGAGTATGAAAACAATTGTTGTTTGCTCAGGCGGACTAGACTCGGTTTCATTGGCCCATAAAGTTGCCAATGAAGAAGAGTTATTACGCTTGGTCACGTTTAATTATGGTCAACGTCACGAGAAGGAAATCGACTTCGCGAAAGCCTGTGCTGAGCGGTTGGGTGTTCCGTGCGATGTAGTTGATATCCGTCCTATCGGAAAACTACTGGGAGGCTCTGCTCTCACAGATGATATAGATGTTCCAGATGGGCATTATGCCGAAGATAATATGAAGGTCACTATTGTTCCCAACCGGAATGCCATCATGCTAAGTGTGGCGTTTGGGATTGGGGCCGCAAATGGTGCCGATGCGATTGCCACGGCAGTACACGGCGGCGATCATTTTATTTACCCTGATTGTAGACCTGCGTTCATTGACGCGTTTGAAGCCATGCAGAAACAAGCTCTTGATGGCTATGCTGACATCCGTCTTTACACACCATTTGTAACAGTTCCAAAATCCGCCATTGTGACGGCAGGTGCAAAATACGATACACCTTTCCATGAAACTTGGTCCTGCTACAAGGGCGGTGATCTACACTGTGGTCGTTGTGGGACCTGCGTTGAAAGACGAGAAGCCTTCCATTTGGCAAATGTAGATGATCCAACAGAATACGAAGATCCACATTATTGGAAATCCGCTATCTCCAAAGCAGAATCTTCAGGACTAGAGTAATGTATAGAATAACCAAAGAATTCCATTTTTCTGCCTCCCATCAATTAATAGGGCTTTCAGAAAACCACCCGTGCGCACGCTTGCATGGCCACAACTATATTGTGGAAATTGAACTTCAATCTGAAGAACTTAATTCAGTCGGTTTTGTTCGTGATTATCACGAATTGGCACCATTAAAATCCTATATCGACGATACACTAGATCATCGCCACCTAAATGATATTCTAGGGGACGCAAATGTCACGGCGGAACACTTGGCTAAACATCTATTTGATTGGTGCCAATCCAGATGGGATGAAGTCAGTGCCGTTCGCATTAGTGAGACACCTAAAACATGGGCTGAATATAGACCATGAACGGAAAATCAGCAGAAACCATTCGAATAAATGAAATTTTTGGCCCAACCATTCAAGGTGAAGGTGCCTTGATCGGACAGCCAACTGTTTTTGTGCGAACTGGTGGCTGCGACTATCGTTGCAGCTGGTGCGATACACTGCACGCGGTTGACAGTGAATACAGACATCTATGGCAATCGATGTCCCCGCAAGAGATCTGGCAAGAGGTTAGTAGTTTAACCGCTGGCAATCCGCTGGTCGTCTCCTTGTCTGGAGGAAACCCTGCTATTCAGCCCCTCGGCCCCCTTATTGATATTGGGCACGACCACGGATATCGCTTTGCGCTAGAGACACAGGGATCGATTGCAAAAGACTGGTTTAGCAAACTGGACGTATTGACACTCAGCCCAAAACCACCCTCAAGCCAAATGCAAACCGACTGGTCTAAATTTGACGCATGCTTGAATGCTGCTGGCGATAGTCCTGATATCGCGCTCAAAATCGTCGTTTTCGATGATGAGGACTACGAATATGCAAGAGATGCGGCGGCTCGCTACCCTGAACTTCCGCTCTACCTGCAACCGGGGAACCACACGCCGCCACCGCCAGATGCCTTAGATGCGCCCATTGATATTGAAGGGATAACAACCCGACTGGATTGGCTTACAACCAAGGTTGTTCAAGACAAATGGTTCAACGCGACCGTTCTGCCACAGCTTCATGTTTTGATATGGGGCAACAAACGAGGCGTATAGCCCTGCCCCAAATTTACCAACAGGATTAAGATCATGACAAAAGAAGATATCTACGCAAATCTACAACAGCTGGGCAGCACGACAGAACTTCCTGATAGCCCAGAAAAAGCTATTTTGGAGAAAGTTCCAAATCCGCAGGCTGGCACGGGATATGTTGTCCGGTTTGTGGCGCCAGAATTTACATCCCTTTGCCCCATGACCGGACAGCCAGATTTTGCACATCTTGTCATAGATTACATCCCAGGTGATTGGCTGGTTGAAAGTAAATCGCTGAAACTGTTCCTAGGATCTTTCAGGAACCACGGCGCATTTCACGAAGATTGCACAGTATCTATTGCAAAGCGCCTTGTCGATATTCTGGAACCACAATGGTTACGGATCGGCGGATATTGGTACCCGCGTGGCGGCATCCCTATTGATGTGTTCTATCAAACGGGAGAGGCTCCAAAAGGTGTCTGGATCCCGGAACAAGGTGTCCAGAATTACCGTGGTCGCGGATAAATTTGACAAGAAAAAAGCCCCAACGAAATCGGGGCTTTTTTCTTGAGAAGGCGAATGCCTTAATCTTTATTCATATGAACCACTTGTTGTGGATACGGGATTGATATCCCGCCCTTATCAAAAGCTACTTTCATAGCCTTCGTCATGTCGAATTTAAGTGGCCAATAGTCACCGCTGTTACACCAGATGCGAATAGTAAAGTTCACTGAGCTATCTGCAAGCTCTGAGACAACAACCATTGGTGCTGGATCTTTTAAAGCCCGGTCATCAGCTTCAATAAGCCCCAGCATAATATCGCGGGCTTTATCCATATCATCTTCATATGCAATGCCCATGACCATATCAACGCGGCGCGTATCATGGAAACTAAAGTTCTTAATAGCACTTCCCCAAACAGACGCATTTGGAAGAATGATCTGAACGTTGTCACCGGTTGCCATTTCAGTAGTGAACAGGTTCACAGCTTTTACAGTCCCGGCATGTCCAGCAACTTCAACGAAATCACCGATACGCATTGGACGGAAGAAAAGCAGCATCACACCGCCAGCAACATTCGACAATGTCCCTTGCAATGCAAGACCAATAGCTAAGCCTGCAGCACCCAAGACCGCGATAAGACTGGCGGTCTGAATACCAAACTGTGCCAGAACAAGAAGAAGTGTAATAGTCAGTATGGACATCCGGGACAGACTTCCCAGGAAATTAACAACTGTTTTATCAACTTGTCGTCTTGAAAGAGTTCTGGAGACGATATTTGGCACACGCTTTGATATCACGTTACCAATTATCAATATGACAATTGCGCCCAGAACGTCTAATCCATACGTAGTTAAGACCGTTACTATTTCTTGCGCGAACTCTTCAAAGTTCAAGTTTTCAAAAAATCCCATTCCCCGCACTCCATCTAGCATTCACTAAGTCCTAAAGTGAACGCTCATATTTTTCTAATGTTTTGGGTGTAATTAGTCTGCAGCAAAATAGCTACCTAAAAAGCCTATTTTTTATAGTCAGTCGCAACACCATAACGTGGATCTTCAAGCACAGATATTTCAACCATGTTACTCGCTTTTCGAAGTAATTCACGGCAATCTTTGCTCAAATGTCGAATGTGCAACTGTTTACCCGCATTAGCATAACGCTCTGCCAGTCCATCAATAGCCTGAAGGCCTGAATGATCAACAACTCGGGAGTTTTCGAAATCAATAATCACATCATCCGGATCGTTACGAGGATCAAATAGTTCCTGAAAGTTTGCAATCGAGCCAAAGAAAAGCGGGCCTTCCACTGCGTAAACTTTCGATCCATTTCCATTGATGTGTGTATTTATGTGAATTTTCTTTGCGCTCTGCCACGCGTAGACCAATGCTGAAACGATCACACCAACTACAACCGCGATAGCCAGATCGCTAAACACTGTCACAGCAGATACCAGGATCAAAACAAACGCGTCAGCAAGCGGGATCTTGTTCAGAATACGGAAACTTGACCATGCAAAAGTGGCGATAACCACCATAAACATCACCCCGACCAGGGCCGCCAACGGTATGCGCTCAATAAGCGATGATCCAAACAAAATAAATGCAAGTAAGAACAAGGCTGCGGATATGCCTGACAAACGCTCGCGACCACCGGATGACACGTTGATCATGCTTTGACCGATCATCGCGCAACCGCCCATGCCTCCAAAAAAGCCAGTTACAGTATTTGCAGCGCCCTGTGCAATACATTCTTTACTAGCGCCGCCTTGAGTTTCGGTTAGCTCACTAACCAAATTCAACGTCAACAGGCTTTCGATCAAACCAATTGCTGCCAGAATGAAAGAATATGGAAGAATGATCCAGAGAGTCTCAAGTGTAAACGGAACTGAAGGAACATGAAATTCTGGTAAGCCACCGCCAATAGAAGCTAAGTCGCCCACGGTACGTGCCTCCAACCCTAACCAGATTACCAACACAGAAACCGCTAGAATACCAACCAATGGCGCGGGGATCGCACGTGTCACTTTTGATGTAAAGTAGATAATTCCCATAGTTAGTGCGACGAGACCAAGCATAATATATAGGCTAGAGCCCTCTAACCAGACCATCTGTCCATTCGTATCAGCAATTTGGAACTGACCAAGCTGAGCCATAAAGATAACGATTGCCAAACCATTTACAAAGCCCAACATTACTGGATGCGGGACCATCCTGATAAACTTGCCTAGCTTGAAAACACCGGCGAAAATCTGAATTAAACCCATTAGGACAACGGCAGCGAACAGATATTCTACGCCATGCATCGCGACAAGGCTGACCATAACAACCGCCAAGGCTCCCGTGGCCCCGGAAATCATCCCGGGCCGGCCGCCAAATACAGCAGTGATCAACCCCACCATAAAGGCTGCGTAGAGCCCAACGAGCGGATGGACACCTGCAACAAAGGCAAATGCAACTGCTTCTGGCACCAACGCCAATGAAACTGTAAGACCTGATAAGATCTCAGTTTTACCACGAGCAACTAAATTAGTTATTTTACTGCCTGCAACTTCTGCTGTTTTATTTTGCACGTAACTTGACCTAACAAAAATATATAAAGGCGCTGACAATTGTGCATCGCACCAAATTAACCGCCGCTTTTACCTTAAAAGGCTACTGTTTACCAGATATTTCCTAAAACAGTGTTTAACAAGCCTTATAAACCTCAAGAAAAAAGCGCATGCAGGCGAATATTATTTTTTGCTTTATAAAAACTTTTCTTGACTTACCTCGTAAAAGAAAGCATATGGCGACAGCACTTTTAAAAGATGCTTTGGGTAATTGCTGCACTGCAATATGCAACTACTCCGTTTCGTTAGGTATAGAGAACAGTATTTCCGCGGCATAAGTATGCCGCTGCCGGTCCGATCATCCTTCAGATAATCAGAGCCAGGCTGGGAGAAACGGTTCCCACCTTTTTGGCTTTATCGCACTGGTCACCCTTATTGGTGTTTCCGGGCGGATTTCTGTGAGGACAGAAAACATATGACTAGTTTTTCCGATTTGACTCTTGTCGAACCAATTCTGCGTGCCCTTGAAAAACAAGGATACGAAACCCCGACCCCAATCCAAAGCTCAGCTATTCCGCTTTTGCTTGAAGGCAAAGACTTGATGGGGATCGCACAAACAGGCGGCGGTAAAACAGCCGCGTTTGTTCTACCACTCCTACAGAGACTATCTCACGAACGCACACGCCCAAAACCGAATATGCCTACCGCAATTATTATTGCGCCAACGCGTGAACTCGCGAGCCAGATCGGTAAAGCAATCCAAGTTTTCACACGCGACATTAAAATGTTTCACACTGTTGTATATGGCGGCGCCCCTTATGGCCCTCAAATGCAGGATTTGAAACGCGGCGTGGATATTCTGGTAGCGACACCGGGCCGTTTGATGGACCACATGAAGCGCCGCACGATCATTCTTGATAATGTGCAAACATTTATCCTTGATGAAGCAGATCGTATGCTTGACATGGGATTTGTTGATGATGTTCAAGAAATCAGCAGTAAGATGCCCAAAGAACATCAAACTGTTATGTTCTCTGCAACCATGAGCCCGCAGATCAAAAGACTATCAAAGAGCCTTCTAAACAAACCTGAATATGTTGAAGCTCCGCGTGAAACAGCCGTTGCTGAGACCATCAATCATTCTGTTCTAATGGTATCTCGCGATCACAAAAAAGACCTGCTCATGCATTTGCTTGGGATGCCAGACAAAACAAAAGTGATCGTTTTTGTCCGCACGAAAGCGTCCACCGAGGCACTTGTCGAGGACATTCAAAACGCGATTGAAGGCATAAAAGCTAACTGTATTCATGGGGACAAACCACAAAGGGCGCGTGAACGTACTCTTCGATCCTTTAAGAATGACCGAATTTCAGTTCTAGTCGCGACAGACGTCGCGGCTCGCGGCATTGACGTATCTGGCATTACTCATGTCATTAATTACGATCTTCCGATGGAAGCTGAGAATTATGTTCATCGAGTTGGTCGGACGGGCCGCGCCGGGGCTTCAGGCATCGCCATTTCAATTTGCGAACCACGTGAACGCAACTTGCTTCGTAGCATCGAACAAATGATTGAAATGAAGGTTCCAGTGGATAACGATCATCCGTTCCCAGCACCAGCACACAAAGAAAGACGTGCGCCAGGAAAAGCCAAAGGAAGACCATTTTCAAAAACCAAGAAACCTTCTTTCAAAGGTAAACCTAAAGCCGCTGCCAATTCAGGCAAACGTGGTGATTTCCGGTCAAAAAGTGGTCCAGGCAAGCCAAGCGGTCGCGCATTCGCAAAACCAGGTAGTAAAAGACAAAGTTTCAAACGCGCAAGCTAGCACCTAGAAACAAAAGAATTGTCAATTGACCTATGGAGCGGCTCCTGTCAAATTTCACCAGATGAAAATTGCAGTGAGCTTTCTCCATGGACATACAATTTCCAATTCAGTCGCTAGAAGTAGCCGCGACATATAAGGCAATGCCTACCTCAATTCGTGGAAAACTACTTGGTATTCGCCAACAGATTTTTGAGGTGGCCGCTGCCAGCGATCAAATCGGATCGATAGACGAATGCCTAAAGTGGGGTGAGGCAAGCTACCTGACCAAAACACCAAAAAGCGGAACAACAGTTCGGCTCGGATATAAATCAGCTTCAAATCAGTACGCCATATACGTTCCTTGCCAAACCTCATTGATACAACAGGCAAGAGAAAATTATCCTAACTCTCTAACATTTGAGAAGAATAGAGCCATTCTATTTGAAGAGGGTGAGGATTTCCCGATTGACGTTGTTCGTGAATTTCTAAAAAAAGCACTTTCATACCATTTGAAGACTTCATAGCTTCTAGCACCTAGTTCTGTTCATCCCGCAGAGAAGACAATTGCCCGCGCAAAATTGAACGAGCTTGTTGGACACGTTTGCGTGCATTGTCGTTGGATATATTCAATATCTTTGAAATTTGAGAATACTCATCTCCGTGTACCAAACGCATGATCAGTGGTTGCCGCAATTTTTCAGGCAACTCATCAATCGCTTTTTTAATAGATTTCCCAAGTTCCGAGTTAAGAAGCTCTCCCTCTGGCGTCAGGTCAGTTTTTTCTAACGTGCTTTCTTCGATAGTGACGACTTCTTTTACTTTTTCACCCAATCTGAAGCGGCGCTTATTTGAACGGTGGGTATCGATGCATATATTATGCAGAAGGCGGGCAAACCATGCCCTTTCGTTGTTTATGTGATGTGCGTGGGCTTTGTATTTTTCATACGCCCGTATAGTCGCATCGCTTAGTGCATCTTCTGCATCCATCGCGCCGATATTCATCCAAATCATACTCAATCGCCGCAAATACTCACGATGATTATTCCAAGCCGTCCAAAAACAAGGTGCCACATTTTCCGCTGTAACAAGCGGGGTTACCTTGTTTTCTTCTAACTGATCTGTCCTATTATCTATTTGCCATTCATGTTTATTGATCTCAACAAATTTTTGTCCTACCGACACGGCAACAATCTCTAGTTCTTCAGATACCGGCAAACTGGAATTTTGCGACACAACGCTACCTCCACACAAAGCAAGCTACAGAAATTCTCGTAAATCGAGTTTTTAAAGTTCGTTTAGTGGATTTAGCTTGTAATTTTCACTTTTAAAGTGTGTTTATAATTTTTCTTCTCTCTTTTGTTGTGATTTATCTTTCAAAATTATTTAATATCTTTCAAACAAATTCTCAAAAAATATAAAACTATTCTTAACTTTGGCAATTACTCAATTTTTTTCCTAATAATTTGAATACTTTATAATATTGAAATAGAAAAATATAACAATAAATACTAATTCTATTATGGAGATTACTTATGAATACTAAAGAAAACTCGAACTATTCTAACAACATCACTGATTCTGTCATTGCTGTTAATCAAATTGTACTTGGTAGCGCGGCCTCTACTGCAATGGCTACAATGTATATATCAATGGCGCATGCCGCGGGTGTGGGTGCACAGAATGCTGTTTCCACACAAAATCATCTGAATATCATCGGCTCAGCGGCGCTGGCTGCCGGTACTGGTAACATTCTGTGGGAAGGCATCAATCGTCAGATCTCAAACATGCCTTTGAGCGATCGCATCAAAAACTATGAACAAATGCAGGCAATCATTACGGGAAAGGATGCAGCTCAAGATCTCGCGGAAAATGAAACCAATACGGCCTCTGGTAACGAGCCAAAGACTGAAGGTTCAAAACCTGAAAATCCGCCAGAAAATGCCGACACCTAAATTTCAACTAAGTACGTTTTTGTTGTACTGTTCAAATGTGAGTAACCCTGATGCCTGATGACAAAAAAATGAATTCCAATGCTGATAAGAAATATTCATTCGCAAATGTGGAGGAGTCGCCTTCATTTGCAATGGGCCTCCTCTACCAGTTCGCGGCACATTCTTCTGGTCTCGCGCTTGAAAACGCGACAATCAATGCGAATGTACTCAACAGCGTTACCACTGCAAATGGCGCAGCTTTGTCCGCCTTAAAAAATGCGGAAGCTGCAGTTCTGAGTTCTCAGAAGACAACTATTGGTGAATCCTATAATGCGCAAACTGCAGCCATAACTCAGGCGCTCAACTCACAAACACATACAGCAGTAACCGGCTTGAATGCTGTAACCAATGCCGGAGCGACAGCTCTTGCTGCGCAAACAAGTCAGGAAATCGCAGGTATAACAGCCGACGCTATCGCAGCAACTGCTGTCGCGATGGACAGCATTGTTAAGAAAATGGGCGGTTAATCATGTAACGATGATGGGTGCGTCTTTGGTGATAATAAGTGTATGCTCATACTGGGCAGCGTGAGATCCATCAAGTGTCAGTAAAGTCCACCCATCACGCCCCTCTCTATAACTTCCAATCCCTTTTGTCAGAAAGGGCTCGATTGTTATTACCAGACCTTCCTGCAACTCCTCGTTCCCATGAGGAAGGTATCGATTATGAACTTCTGGCGGTTCATGAATATTACGGCCGACGCCGTGCCCGACCAACCCATCGATCACTTGAAATCCCGCAGCTGTTGCAACCGCTTCAACCGCTTTACCTATTTCATTAATGGGGTTCCCAGCGAAAGCAGCTTTGATCCCGGCATCAAGCGCACGCTTCGTCGAATTACACAGATGTTGAAGAGATTGAGACACGTCACCAACTGGTATTGAACGACCTGAATCCGCCCAAAATCCGTTCTTTTCAGCTGACACATCTATATTGACGAGTTGCCCGTTCTCCAAAACCCTGGGGCCCGGAATACCGTGTGCTGCCTCATCATTTACACTGATACAACTAAAACCTGGAAAATTGTAAGCCAACATAGGCGCGGATCGTGCCCCATTCTCAGCGAGTGTTTTCCCTACAAATATATCAAGCTCCAGGGTCGTGACGCCCGGCCGCACCAGCTTTTCCACTTCATCCAGAACATGACGGATAATACTGCCAACGTCTTTTAGTCCATTGATCTCTGTTTCAGTCGTAGCAATCATTTATTTTTCGCCAATTGTAGGAAAACACACAAGCGTCTATTTTTTATAATAGTTTCGTCGCGCCAATATCTCATTTTAGTGAGAACATTCGCAATTCAAAAAAAGAAATTTGATCATTTTTTTCACATCGTCTCAAAACCACACGTCTTTCCGCTGTCGAAAGAGCTGCATACCGCAGTCATTATTCAACTATTGCATGAAGGAACGCTAAATGGCTGAAGAAACACTGGTGAACAGTCAGATTACAGACGCGGTTACTCAGTCCAATATTACTGTACTTGGTAACGCACCTGCACAATCAATGGCAACAGCGTATCAGCTACTTGCTCAGTCAGTTGGCGTTGCCATGCAAAATGCTGTCTCTAACCAGCAAAACATGAACACCATTGATTCCGCAATCGTCTCTCAAGGAATAAGCCTGCTTTTCAGCCTTGATGGGGCCGCGGACGCAATGTCTGCAAGAAATATCGTCTTGAACGATTCAAACACTGAAGTTCTATCAACATTGCAGGCAATCATTGGAGAACTGAAACACGCGAAAGACCAGAAGCCAGAGTAACATCAGTACTTTACCCTGTTTTAATTCATACTTAAGGAACTAATATTATGCCAGGTGAAACACCCGTAAATTCCCAAATTACAGATTCAATCACACAAGCCAACGTGACAAATTTAGCCGAGGCCCCTGCGGTCTCTATGGCCAATACCTATCAGGTATTTGGTCAGGTTGTTGGCGCCAGCATGCAAAATGCTGTCTCTAATCAGCAAGGTGCAGCAACCATTGATCTTGCAGTTACTACTCAAGGTACAAGCGTTCTTTACAACCTATCTGCAGCAGCAGCTTCTAAAGCAACATCTGAAATTCTTGGTGGCAACCCGGTTGCAGAATCTCTGACAGCACTTCAGGCCGCTGCAAACGGATTTTAATCGACCCTAAATTTCATTGAATATTATACTAAAGGAGTACCAAGATGGCGGAGAACACTTGGATGAATAGTCAGATTACAGACGCAGTAACCCAATCAAACGTTAAAGTTCTTGGGGATGCACCTGCAGAATCCATGGGTATGCTCTATCAGATGCTTGCACAAAGCACCGGTATGAGTATGCAGAATATGGTTGCAAATCAGCAGCACAAAAACTCAATCGATAGTGCAGTAGTAACCGGTGCGGTGACCGTTCTTTATACATTGAATACAGGTGCGAACGGCAAAGCCACGCAGCAAATCTTGAGTGGCAGTCCTGTCGCTGAATCGATGGCGTCTCTCAAAGGGGTCATGGCGGCTTTTGACAAAGGGGCCTCGAACGAGCCGAGGTTCAACGGTTAGCAGGTACGTTTAAGCCTGCACCGCGCCCGAGCGTCACATCTCCCCTAGTACCAAGTTTTTGATGTGATGTTCGGGCCACTTATTCTTCTATACTGGAGTCAGTGATGACATCAAAAACCACATCTGATCACCTAAACATAAAGTCAGTGAATAGCCAAATCACAGATGCTATTACACAATCAAATGCAATAGTTATCGGTATGGCGCCGGCAAACTCGATGGCTACTTTGTATCAAACCCTGTCTCAATCAACGGGTACAGCACTTCAAAACTCTGTCTCCAATCAACAGAATGTAAATACGGTTAGTCTGGCGGCTTTAACCCAAAACATTCAACTAATCTTGCAGCCTATGGCGCAAAAAACAATCATTCAGCCGACCACACCGATTATTATTCAACAACCTGCCCCGACGGCAGAGCCAAAAACTTCTGCAAAGAATAGTGAATAAACTGACTTTAGGAAAACCAACCTCTCCCATTCGGCGTTAGGAGTACGGGAATGACCGAAGAAACATACGTAAATAGTCAGGTCACGGATGCCGTCGCCCAGACAAGCATGAAAGTATTGGGTGAGGCTCCCGCCGAAGCTGTTGGTATTTTGTACCAACAGATGGCTCATAGCATTGGCCTTGCCCTGCAAAATGTAATCGCACAGCAACAACACAGTTACACAATTCATAATGCAATTACTCTTGCGGCCTCTCGCCAATTACTGACGGTTGATCCCGCAGCTGCGGCTAAAGCTTCGCAAGAATTAATGGCTGATAGCGCTGTGACAGATAACTTGGCGGCCCTTCAATCAGTCGTTAGTAAAATGGCTGAATAGTCACTGAAGTGAAGAGATCGAATATAGTAAAATTATGAAGGTTGCATATTTCCATGGAACGAAAACATCATACTAAACAGGAGTTTTCTGCAGTTTTGCAAGAACTGGAAGACGGGCTGTCTGTAGACAACCTGCTTGAAAAACATTCGATTTCAAAGGCAACATTGTACAGGTGGCGCAAAATGGCGCAAAAATCAGGCAGTATTCAAGTCAAACGATTGCAGCAGGTGGATGAGGAAAACAGTAGACTTCGAAACTTGCTTGCAGATGCTGCGTTGGAAATACATGTGCTAAAGGAAAAACTCGATCATCTTTTATAAATAGGACACCTTCTGTTTAACGATTGCCTTCTTCCATCGGCACTGTATAAACATCGGATGTCGCGTAACCCGTCCCACATATTACAGTCCGTTTTCGGGTATCCTGAATTTCGCGGACAACAAGCCGCCGTAATCGATCATGTACTTTCGAAACGTGACGCACTTGTCCTCATGCCTACTGGCGGCGGAAAATCGCTGTGTTATCAGGTACCTGCTCTTTGTCTTGACGGGATTACTGTTGTTATCTCCCCTCTCATTGCGCTCATGCAAAATCAGGTGGACGCTCTTAGAGAGCTTGATGTCGAAGCGGCAGCACTCAATTCAACATGTTCACCGCAGATGCAAAAAGAAATCTTCACGAAGATGCGGGATGGTTCTCTAAAACTATTATACATCGCACCAGAACGTTTATTTTCGGATGGCTTCCTTGACTTCTTATCGGGTTTCGATGTGTCGCTATTTGCCATTGACGAAGCTCATTGCGTTTCACAATGGGGGCATGATTTCAGACCCGAGTATTTACGGCTTAGTATCTTGCATGAAGCGTTTCCACACACACCGCGCATTGCACTAACTGCAACTGCCGATGCGCCAACGCAAAAAGATATAATTGGTCGGCTTAACCTCGAGTATGGAGAAGTCTTCAAATCCAGTTTTGATCGACCTAACATTCAATATCACATAACACCCAAGCAAAATGGGGTGACCCAGCTTTTGAGTTTCATTAAGAACTCACATCCGAATGATGCTGGTATCGTTTACTGCTTATCCAGACGTCGTGTTGATACCATTGCAGAAAAGTTGGTTGCGAAGGGGCATAAAGCTCTTCCCTATCATGCAGGGCTTCCAGCAGAAGTTCGCGCCGCAAACCAAGAACGGTTTATAAAAGAAGAAGGCATCATAATGGTTGCAACCATTGCCTTTGGAATGGGAATTGATAAACCTGATGTGCGTTTTGTTGCTCATTTGGATTTACCAAAGAACATGGAAGCATATTATCAAGAAACCGGACGTGCTGGACGAGATGGTCTTACTGCAACGGCGTGGCTTGCCTTTGGCCAGCAAGACATAGCAAAGATCCGTCAACTGTTAAGCAATAATTTGTCAGAAAACCAGACACGGATAGAACGGCAAAAATTCAATGCGCTTCTTGCTTATTGCGAGACATTAGGTTGCCGCAGACAAGTGCTTTTGAGCTATTTTGGCGAAACTTTTGGCGCTTGCGGTAATTGCGACAATTGTCTGACGCCCCCTGTTGTAACGGATGGCACTGAGGCCGCTCAAATGGCTCTTTCTTGCATTTATAGAACGGGCCAGTGTTTTGGCTCGGGCCATATAATTGATATTTTGATGGGCGTAGATACTGATAAAGTTAAGAATGCCGGCCACGACAATCTTCCCCTATATGGAAAAGGATCGAGCTATAGTCGGCCGGATTGGCAAGCATTTATACGCCAACTACTCTCACTCGATTATATTTCGCAAGACATCGAAGGTTTTGGTGGATTATCTCTTAACGAAAAATGCAGACCTTTATTGAGAGGTGAAGAAGCTTTCTCAACACGTAAATATGTACCGCATAAAAAACAAAATGGCCGCGCTAAAACAGTGGCACCAGATAATCCGATAGATGCGGCATTATTTAATGAACTAAAAGCGCTTCGGCTAGAAATAGCAAAAGCTGCAAATATACCACCATATGTCGTTTTTCATGACAAAACGCTTTTGGAAATGGTCAATTTGAAACCCGGAACGCTTAACTCATTGTCTGAAATTCAAGGAATTGGGGATAGTAAACTTGAGAAATACGGTAAGCAGTTTCTAAACCTTCTCAAACAACAATAAAAAAGACGGCACTTGTAAGTACCGCCTTTAGATCATTCCCATAACCAAATATTTTGAGGTCGTTATCCGGCGGCGGTCATTCTCGCATCACGATTTGCAGCTTGAAGGTCAGACATTTCCTCTGAGATTTGGGCAAATGTTTCAGATTGCTCCTGCCCTAACTCGCTGTTTGACATTAGAAGCTGTGTTGTGTTTCCAATATTACCAGCAACTTCCTCCATACTAGCAACCGTTTCCACCATGGTTTCCCGCCCCTTCTTGACGGCAATAGTACCTTGATCCATTGAGGTAACAATTGAAGCTATTTCTTCTGTTAGACGATTGATCCTTTTCCGAATATCGTCAGTAGCTTTCGCAGTTTGCTTGGAAAGGTTTTTCACTTCACCAGCAACAACAGCAAATCCTTTACCGGCGTCACCAGCACGTGCGGCTTCAATTGTCGCATTCAACGCCAAAAGATTTGTCTGAGATGCGATATCCTGGATTGACTGAACCATACCAGCAATCTGCTTGGAAGCTTCGTTTAACTCACCAACGCTTTGCGTTGCACGCTCAACTGCTTTTGCAATGTCATCCATATTCTTAGAGGTTTCCCCCATCACGTGACGACCTCGATCCGCACTTATCTGCGCAGTTTCGGCATTTTTCTTAGCGGCTTCCCGATTTTCGCCTAGACGTTCAATTGATACTTGAAGACGTTCTACCGAATTTGAAACCGCTTCAGCTTTTACTTCTACTGCATCAATTTTTTGAATCACAGACGGCATTTTATCCGTTACATTACTAATTATGTTCACTACATCCCCCCAAAGGATAACAGCCATTACTCAGGATCGCATGGCTTTTATGGGGACAATCTATGTAGCTCTCATTAACAATAAGTAACTAAATAAAATAAAGTGAAATTTGTTAAACATTTTGCGGATATATCAGCTCTTTAAACTAACATCTGCAAATTTTGCACCGTCCAGCATCATTCTGAATGATCCAAAAAGACTGTCCTCCAGTCCAAAATTAAACGGGGCCATATCCGGATTTTCCAGTACTTTTTCAAGCACCGGTGACGTTTCAGTCATTTGGCTCCACCCAACAACCAAACAATGGAAACTTGTCATAAGGGAAATACCCTGTCCTTTTTCAAGGAAAGGCAGAACAGTTTCTATTCGCTCACAAATTCGAAGTGTCAGCCCAAGTAAATGCCGTTTAAAAGCTAACACCTCATCGTAAGATACGTTTTTCTCTAACACGATGTGCATCAATGAAATAAGGCGGCACATTGTGCCTTTATTTTCAAAGCTCCCGCGTAATAACTCTATAAACTCCGAATTGTCTAAAGTCCCTGATACTTTTTTCAGTTCTTCATCCAACTGTAGAAGCCACGCATCCAGTTCTTTTGTACACAGCGCGAGGAATATTTCCTCTTTAGAGCTGAAGTAGATGTAGATAGTCCCTTTAGCGACACCTGCCTTTTTCGCAATCATAGACATACTGACATCAAAGAAACCGGCCTCTACAAATAAGGCGCTCGCAGCTTCCAATACGATGATACGGCGCGCGTTCTTTTGCGCAGCATTTGTTGCTCTCTTACCTACTACTTCGTTCATCAAGATATCATGCCTTAGTAAAATGCCATCATTCGAAGCAATTACTATCAAAAAAGAACAGAACTTTCCTAATCCAAGCTGCGATCTATTGACATATACATATCGCATCTCCACAATAATGACCAGCGGTCATTTAAAAATTGTAGTGGGAATTCAACATGCTGACGCTTACGATCAACGGAAAAACGATGAATGTCGATGCGGAAGAAGACACACCTCTTCTTTGGGTTATTCGGGATACGGTCAATTTAACAGGCACCAAATTTGGCTGCGGCGTTGCAGCTTGTGGCGCTTGTACTGTGCATTTGAACGGTGAAGCCGTTCGCTCCTGTTCCGTTCCAGTCAGTGAAGCTGTCGGAAGTAACATCACAACGATCGAAGGTATTTCCGATGGCAAACTAACTGCGGTTCAGGAGGCTTGGATTTCTGAACAAGTACCCCAGTGCGGCTATTGCCAATCCGGCATGATCATGGCCGTGAGTGCCCTTCTCAATGAAAACCCAAAGCCGTCGGATGAGGAAATAGATCAATCTATTACCAATATCTGCAGATGCGGAAGTTATCCGCGGATCAGAAAAGCAATCCATAAGGCAGTCAAACTTCAAGGGGAGGCATAAACTATGGCCATAATGAAATTAACACGACGGAAGTTTTTGATAGCTGGTGGCCTTGTCGGCGGTGGCCTAGCCGTTGCTTACGCCCTTGGTGATAGTGTTCCTGATAATAAAGCACTTGTCTCATCCGCAAAACAGGGCGAATACCCGCTTAATGCGTGGATCAAGATCAGTAAACAAGGAGAGATCACTGTCGCCGTTTCACAAGCCGAAATGGGACAGGGCATCTATACAGCTCTTTGCATGTTGGTTGCGGAAGAATTGGAAGTAGATCTCGCGTTAGTTAAACCAGAGCCAGCGCCAGTTCATCCGGTTTACGCCAATGTAGTCGCTATTATGGACAGCCTTCCGTTCTCAGACGGGCATCACAATGGAGAAGCTACTGCTGGCGCTTGGGCCATGAAGCAGGTTGGTGGCTTGCTCGGCGTCCAAGCTACTGGCGGAAGTACAAGTGTCAGGAACTTTTGGGAACCCATGCAGCAAGCAGGTGCGACAGCGCGAGAAATGTTGAAACAAGCCGCTGCGATTAATTGGAATGTTCGCGCTGACGAATGCATCGCGGAAAATGGGATTATCAAGTTAAAGAATGGTAGCAAATCTTCGACCTATGGTGATCTTGTTGAACAAGCAGCATTGCTCGAAGCACCACAAAATATACAATTAAAATCCGTGAATGCCCGCAAAATCATAGGCAAATCTCAACAAAGAGTGGATATACCAGCAAAGGTCACTGGCAAAGCCGAGTTCGGCGTAGATGTTGTCCTGCCAGATATGGCATATGCTGCTGTCAAACTGTCTCCCGTTTTTGGCGGAACTGTTACTGATTGGGACGAAAATGCCATCAAAACTATGCCGGGGTTTATTAAAGCCGTAAGGTTTGAGACAGGCGTCGCTGTAATTGCCGATAGCTTTTGGCGCGCCAAAAAGGCAGTTGAGGCGCTCCCTGTAACTTTTGACAGTGGAACAAATGTCCATCTATCTTCAAAAAGCATTTTCGCACTCTTTGAAAATAACATCGAGTCCGATGATGGTCGTAGTTACAGCGATGACGGCGATGCAAAAGCGGCTCTGCTATTGGCGAGTGACGTTCATACGGCTACCTATAAAGCCCCATTTTTGGCGCACGCCTGTATGGAGCCGATGAACTGCACCGCAAAAGTAGGTGATAACGATGTTGAAGTTTGGGTTCCAAACCAAACCTCAACCCTGATGAGCTGGATCGCCGAACAGACTGCCGATGTCCCTGCCGAAAATGTTACAATCCATAATACCTTTCTTGGCGGTGGCTTTGGAAGACGGCTGGAAACGGATTATGTCGTTATGGCTATTACTATTGCCAAAGAGCTTAAAAACCGACCAGTGAAACTGGTTTGGACACGCGAAAACGATATTCAACATGATATGTATCGCCCTGCGGCACTCGCGAAATTCAGTGCCGCAATTAACGAAAGCGGGATGGTTTCAGCTTGGCATAACCGCGTTGCGGGGCCATCCGTCACCCGATCTTTCGTCCAGCGCCTTATTCCAGCGGCAGACACCGATATGCCGGACAATACGACATCTGAAGGTGCCGCGGATATTCCGTACCAATTTGAAAATAAACTCATGGAACATTTTCCGTCCCCAACGGCAATTCCGGTTGGGTACTGGCGGAGTGTAGGTCATTCGTACAATGCTTTCTTTACTGAAAGCTTTATGGATGAACTTGCCTGGACTGCAAAAAAAGATCCTGTTGAATTCAGGATGGCCCATCTTGGAGAACACGACGATTTCAAGAACGTATTGCGAAAGCTTGCTGAAGTCAGCAACTGGGGAAGCCCCTTGCCTGCTGGCCGAGGCCGCGGAATTGCCCTGCACGAGTCCTTCGGCTCTATCGTAGGACAAGTTGTTGAGGTAACTATAGGCCCGAACAAAGAGCTTAGTGTGGATAAGGTAACCTGTGTTGTGGACTGCGGCGAAGTCCTCAATCCCGACGGGCTAATATCCCAGATGGAAAGCGGTATTATCTTTGGTTTGTCTGCGGCACTGTTTGGCGAAATAACCATAGAAAATGGGCAAGTAGTAGAGGAAAACTTCCCAGATTACGACATGGTTCGTTTGGAAAACTGCCCTGAAATATCAGTGCATCTTGCACCATCTGGCCGGCCGCTTGGAGGGGCTGGAGAACCTGCGACACCGCCTATTGCACCCGCACTGACTAATGCGATATTCGCGGCGACTAAGGAACGTATCAGAGAGCTCCCTTTATCCAAGAGTGAGTACAGTATCTAAACTAATATCTCTTGGAAAACAGGTGTGGACGTATCCGATATCAACTTGATTTGGCTTTGAATGGAGCTTCGGAAAGTTTGAGTTTCGTAAAAGGGCTTGAACAATACGTCCACATCTTCCGGTATTCGTCACCAGTTTCAAAGGTATTGCCGGTAAAACCCGACATCAAAAGTGTTGGCAAGGATAGAAACTTCGTACGGGTTTCTCTCACGATATCGTTCCCGTTCACCTGTCCCGGCAAAATGACATCTGACACTAATATCTCAATTTTTTGATTTTCAATAATACCCAGAGCTGAGGGGCCATCTGCGCATTCAGCCGTCTCATATCCTATGGACCGAAGTTATGCCGTTACCATGTTCCGCACTTGAGGATCGTCCTCAACAACCAAGACATGCACCCCCTCACCTAAGCTAATAAAATTTTAAGTTTCTAGTTGCTTGGCACCGTTATCATCTGCCGCGTGCGGGAGGAAGAGTTTCACTGAAGTGCCTTTGTCCATTTCACTGTCGATACTTACATGTCCGCCTGATTGATGAGCAAAGCCAAATACCATACTAAGCCCTAAACCACTGCCCATTCCAACTTCCTTAGTTGTAAAAAACGGTTCGAATACATGTTCTTTAACGTCATTCGGAATTCCACAGCCCGTATCGCTTACAACAACACACACATAATTTCCTGCCGTAAACCCATGAATTGAAGTCGCATACGCTTCATCTATTTCAATATCGAAAGTTTCAATACTAATTGTACCACTTCCTTTAATGGCATCACGCGCATTCACGACCAAATTCATGAGAGCGTTTTCCAGCTCGTTCGGATCTATCTTGATCGACCAGTTATCTCCCAATAAAAGCTCTAATTCTATTCTTTCCTCAAGAACTCTACGCAGGAGCGATTCTATTCCAACAATAACTTCACATGGCCTAACGACAGCTGGTTGGAGAGTTTGTTGACGAGAATAGGCAAGCAATTGATGGGTCAAGGCGGCGCCTTTTTCAGCCCCTCTCATCGCATCTGACAACATCTTTTCATCTGATTTGCCAAGAATTCCTTTTTCCATAACTAGTTCTATATTACCGATGACCACCGCCAATAAATTATTAAAATCATGCGCGATACCACCTGTAAGTTGACCAACAACCTCAAGTTTCTGAGACTGACGCAACTGATTTTGGATCTTTTCTGCCTCGAGCTGGCTTTCTATCTCAGTTGTGATATTCGATGACGTTCCCCGATACCCAATAAACTCTCCGCTGGCATCAAAGATTGGTTTACCACTCGTTGACCTATAAGAAATTTCTCCCTGCTCAACCTCACGCGGAAAAATAAAATTCTTAAACGGCAACCGTTTTTCTATTTGTGCACGGTGTGCGAGCCAAATTTCGTCTGAAGCATCGATACCATCAAGCTCCCAACGGGTTTTTCCTAATATTTTAGATTCAAGCAATTGGATTTCAATGGCACCGTTACGAGATACAAACGTATAACGGTGTTCGGCATCCGTTTCCCATATGGAATCTGAGGTTACATTTGCAAAATCTTCAAACCGTTTCTCACTTTCCTGTAAAGCATTCAAAACACTTTTAAGATTTCTTCCAACCTCATTGAACTCGACGATAGAAGAGCTCGTCAATTCAGGATGGGCCTCTCTTCTCTCCACTTTTCTGGCATATGTAATTAGCTCCATTAGCGGCTTGAGAAATAAAGTTCTCGCAACCAACACCGAGAAAACAGACAAAAGCAGGATTAATATCAGGCCCCAAACCGCAGATATTAAATACAAATCATCTAGGGAATTTTCGGCGACTCTGGGAAAGACAGACTGGATGCTGATATTTGCGTCTGGAAAGTAAGTTAACAAAATCGGATTGGAAAACAGGTGCCCGCTGTGACTTTCTGACGAATTGGTGACGGGATCACTATTACTGGAATTTGTTTCTATTTTAGTTGCCTCATCGGAATCAGAAACCAGCACTCTGTCCGCCACTAACAAGCTCGTCATAACGGCACCCGTTCTATCTCGGATTTGCCGAACCAACGAGATATTTTCATTCAAGAAAATACCTCCTACTAAATATCCATCAAGGCGTCCCGTTACTTTATCTAAAATGGGTTCTTTATAGTAAAGAAGAACAGCAGGAGGGCGCGTCGAAGGCATGTTTTCCATAGCCCAGAACCAACTGCTTTCATTAGGGAAAGCTTGTTTGATGTGTTTCCGAATTTTTGGAAAAGCAAACAATTCTGTATTGATTTCAGAAACCAATTTACCGTCACTCGCTAAGTACGCGATAAAATTTACAGTATTTTCCTTCTGTGTAAAAAAAGCAGCTTGAATTATTTCGTCTAAATCGTCGCCTTGCTTTTTATTCTGAAGCGATATTTCTTCCGACAGAAACCCTATGAACTGCTCTAGGGAATGAATATGATCTTCTAGCACTAGATCACTAATAGTACCGCTTTGCTTCTCCAGAAGCTGCCGCTCATTATCGACAACTAGCTGAGAGCTATTGTAAGTAACAACCAGTATTGCTAAAGCAACTAATGAGAATAGAGAAAATAAGCTGCAAGCAGTCAACAATGAAAGACTGACTCCACTTTCTTTCTTACTACTATCCGCTTTTCTATTCGGAATATCTGAACGCACGTTTTTTCAGGTCCATTATTTCACTCTCACTCATACTCTTATCAACTAATACCATATCCCCTGAAAAAATTGTAGGCACTTCAGAATTAGTCCCAAGTAGATCCAAAACAATAGATTCCGCCATCGCAACTCCATTATCATCATTCATCCGCATAACGGTAAAATCCAGATCACCAGCTTGAATTGCGTCAAGCTCCGCACTTCCACCGCCCCAGCCGTTCGTGGTAATTTTTCCTATTTTTCCAGCTTCTCGCACTGCATCTAGAACACCTAAAGCTATATCAGTAGACGTGCTAAAAACGAACTTTATGTTAGGATTGGCAGATAAAAGATCCTGTGTGGCCAGGCGAGATTTCTCTCTATCAAACCCGACATAATAAGACGCTTTCAACTTCATACCTTTATGTTTATTCATAAGATGTAAGAAGGTTCCGCCCCGCATTTCGCTGACATATCCCGGATCACCGTAAAGAATACCGTATTCAGCTATATCCCCAAATTTTGCAAGATACCTTTTAGCAAGATACTCAGTCCCGATCACGTGATCGAAACCAACGTATTGAAAGGGTTGCACAGAGCCAAACTCTTTGAGGGGAGTTGTAATGTTCTGCAGTATAACTTTTGTTTTTCCTCGTAACATGATTTTTTCGATCAGAGCCTTATGACTTTTTACGTTGAGCGTGAAAATTAGGTAATCTGCACCGGCTGACAAAAATTGGCCTATTTTTCTACTTTGCTCTTGAACGGTTTGACCTGGCTTAGTGAAATGAGAAGAAAGAGTATAATTGACGCCCAATATTTGAAGCCGTTTTTCAAACGAGGAAATGCTTCGCCGCCAGTAATCAGAAACCTGCAGGCCAGGATATACAACAGCGATTTTAACAGTTTTTGTGGAGGAAGGTACCGGAACTGCCTTTGATCTTACTCGTGAGACGAAAGCTTCACTTTTTGCCACCTCTTCGGGATGGTTGGAAAGATATTCTTCCACTGTCCAATATTTATCAAATCGATCAGCTGCAAATGTGGGTAGCGCAGTCACGGCACATAAAATCAGAGCAATGACATAAAACGGCAAATATACTAGGGACATTTTTTGCATACTGTATCTCCTATCCTCACTCAGACTGCAGGTTCATACAAAGAATCCATCTTCTTGTCTTAACCATAAAGTATATTATTATTTGAGAGCTATTAATTTTTGATGTTGGTTGTCCTTACAAAAACAGGTATTTTCAAAGTCCCTCAAAAAATTCAAAAATAAGAAGAAAATCATGACTAGACCTTTGGATGATATCTTTGTCGTATCGTTAGAACAAGCTGTCGCGGCGCCATATTTATCCTCGCGACTAGCTGACGCCGGAGCTCGTGTCATAAAAGTAGAGCGTCCCGAAGGAGATTTTGCGCGCCAATATGACAACGTTGTAAATGGAGAGAGCGCTTATTTTGTCTGGCTGAATAGGGGCAAGCAATCTATCCAGCTTAACATCAAAGACGCAGAAGACCTTTCAATCCTAAAAAATATGATCACAAAGGCTGATATCTTTATTCAAAATCTGGCCCCAGGTGTCGTCAATAAATATGGCCTGGACAGCGAAACACTGCGATCAAACAAACCTGAACTCATTACGGTTGATATTTCCGGCTACGGCGAAGAAGGCCCGTTCGCCTCAATGAAGGCTTATGACATGTTGGTTCAGTCGGAAACTGGCCTTGCCATGGTGACAGGATCAGCACAAGAGCCCGGCCGTGTTGGCGTATCTGTTTGTGATATCGCCGCAGGTATGCACGGTCTAGTCGCCGTATTGGAGGCCCTATATGAGCGAAAAAGTACAGGCATCGGAAAAGCTATCAAATCCACATTATTTGCCGGAATGGCAGACTGGATGACCGTTCCTCTTCTGCATCAGGAATATGGTGGAAAAGCCCCCGGCCGTGGTGGTTTAAGCCACCCATCAATTGCACCATATGAAGCATTTGAAACAGGAGATGGTGACAAAATCGTCTTGTCTATTCAAAATCAGGGTGAATGGCGAAATCTTTGTGAAAAAGTGCTAGATGCCCAGCATATGACTGAAGATGAAAGATTTAGAACAAACGTTGACCGCGTCGCGAACCGGATCGAGCTGCATGCAGAAATGCATGTAATTTTTAAATCCATGACACGCGATGAAGCCGCGTCAAAATTGCTGGATGCTCGCATCGCTTTTGGCGCCCTTAATACTGTCGAAGATTTATCAAACCACCCGCAGCTTGAGCGGACAACTGTTCAAAGCCCAAATGGACCTGTAAATCTCGTTGCTTCTCCGATTTCTTATGCTGGGAAGAAAGACCAATTTGGTCCAATCCCTTCTCTGGGAGAGCATAATGACGATCTGCGGGAAGAGTTCAAAAATTGAACAAACCAATCGATAGAAATACCGCACTGAAAAACCGGTATGGTCCTGCATACAAATGGCTGGCCGGTTTTGCGGTAGTTCTTGGACTGCTCACGACAATTTTTTCCTCTACCATGGTGAATGTGGCCCTCACAGACATCATGGCGACTTTTCACATTACACAAGGATCTGCTCAGTGGATGTCCACTGCGTTTTTATGTGCTTCAAGCGTTGCAATGCTGACAACAGCATGGTTGATGAAAAGCATAGGTGCTCGATTAACCTTTATCACGGCGATAACTTCCTTCATTTTGGGAAGCACCCTCGGTTGGTTCTCTAACACTTATGAAACTCTCGTAATCGCAAGATTGCTGCAAGGGGCTGGTGCAGGCATCCTTCAACCTCTTTCCATGGCTTTGGTGTTCCTTCTTTTCCCAAGCGATATGCGGGGACGCGCTATGGGAATGTTTGGGATGGGTGTCGTTATTGGTCCAGCTCTTGGACCCGTCATTGGCGGTGTTATTACGGATAGCATGGACTGGCACATGACCTTCGCGGTCGTCATTCCATTGGCGTTGCTTGCTGGGGGGTTGGGTGCCTACCTTTTACCTGACCGAGAAGCGCGGCAAACCTCCGGCCAATTCAATTTCACTAGCTTGTTTTTTATAGCTCTTGCTGTTGGGTGCCTGCTAACGGGTCTCTCCAATAGTCAATTTTATGCATTTGATAGTCTGCAAGTTTATCCTTATTTGGCAATTGCGGGGATCTCTTTCTCTCTATTTTTCATAAGAGACCTTAGAAGCGCGGCCCCCTTGGTTGAACTTCGCATGTTTAAAAACCTGAGTATCACCTCATCTGCTGCAATTGGCGCTCTTACCAGTGCCGGTATGTTCTCCAGTTTCTATGCCATTCCGCTTTTTTCAAGAACAGTACAATCAGCTAGCGCGACAGACGCAGGTCTTTTACTACTACCAGCAGGGTTGTTACTTGCTTTTGTTTTCCCCATTGTCGGCCGCCTCATTGACAAAATGCCTGCTTATCGATTGATAATATTTGGGCAAATTCTTTTTGTTGTCGCGTCGATTGTGATCAGTTTTTCGACCAAAGACACGACCTATCTCTTTCTTGCAGGATGGATAATTATCGGCAGGATTGGTCTCGGCTTTGTTATGCCATCAAATAGTACTTTTGCTCTTTCAATAGTATCACCACAGATGGTTCCTGATGCCTCGGGCGCACTAAATTTTGTCCGCATGCTTGGCGGAACAATTGGTGTAAATCTAACGGCCCTTCTTATCACGGCAAGAACCGCACATCATACTGAACTTGCTCTGCAGACAAAAAATGGTGTTATCCTATCGGCAGCGGACAAAATTCAATTGATGAATGATACCTTTCAAGATGTCTTCCTTGTTTCAGCCTTGGTTTTTTCAGTTTCCCTCATCCCAGCGCTTTACATGGCGTGGGCAAATAGGGAAAAGACATAAAAAAACCCCGCTATTAACGCGGGGTTTCTTCTTTAGGTAAATTTTCAAGAATTAGGCGTCTTGAAAAGTTTTTCCTTCTTTTGCCAAGCGCACTAACAAGGCACAAGGTTTAAAGAAATCACCATGTTCTTTTTGATACTCAACCAGAGTGTCATAAACATTTTTAAGACCGACAGCATCGCCATAGCGCATTGGGCCACCGCGATAAATCGGCCAACCATATCCGTATACCCAGATAACATCGATGTCGCTAGCGCGTGTTGCAATGCCTTCTTCAAGCAGTTTGGCACCTTCATTGACCATCGGATAGACACAACGTTTCAAGATTTCATCGTCTGAAATTTCACGGCGATCTATGCCCGCATCTTTTGATGCTTTGATAATGATATCTTCAACAATTGGATCCGGTGTCGGTGTACGGCTACCATCTTTATAGAGATAATATCCAGACCCTGTTTTTTGGCCAAAACGCCCTAGTTCACAGATTGCATCGGCGACAGCACTCGTAGCACCTTTGCCCTGACGAATACGCCATCCCACATCATTGCCTGCAAGGTCCGCCATAGCAAACGGGCCCATCGGCAAACCGAAATCGAATAACACGCGGTCTACGTCTTGCGGCATTGCGCCTTCCAGCAATAAGTCCGCAGATTGCTCTGTACGGCGATGTAGGATGCGATTGCCAACAAAGCCTTCACATACACCAACCATTGCAGGGACTTTACCAATACGTTTGGCAAGTGCCATACAGGTTGCCATAACTGTTTTGCTTGTTTTCTTTGTGCGAACTTCTTCAAGAAGCTTCATCACATTGGCCGGGCTGAAGAAATGCAGTCCGATGACAGATTCAGGTCGCTTAGTTGCTTCCCCGATTTCGTCAATATCCAATGTTGAAGTGTTGGTGGCCAGAATTGCACCTTCTTTACAAATGGCATCAAGTTTCTGGAAGATTTCTTTCTTAACTTCCATATTCTCGAAAATCGCCTCAATCACGATGTCAACATCACTGAGATCTTCAAGATTGATTGTACCTGTTAGCAAAGACATACATTTGTCCATTGCGTCTTGGCTCATACGGCCTTTAGATACTGTTGCCGCATAATTTTTTTCAATTAGTGCAAGGCCACGATCCAAGGCGTCTTGTTCTGTTTCGACGATGATGATTGGAATTCCTGCTTGCAGGAAATTCATAGCGATACCGCCGCCCATTGTTCCCGCACCAATTATGCCGCATGTATTTATATCAAGCAGCGGTGTGTCTTTTGGGACATCAGGAATTTTGGCAGCCAGTCTTTCCGAGAAGAAGAAATAACGCTGACTAAAGGATTGCTCCCCCTCCATCAATTCGATGAACAACTCGCGCTCGCGCTTCAATCCTTCATCAAATGGAAGTTCGACCGCAGCCTCAACCGCCTTAATGCAGTTTTCAGGAGCCACAAACCCACGAGATTTCCGAGCAATCGACTTGCGGAAATCATCAAAGATTGCAGGATTGTCTTTGGCTTCTTGTAACTTATCATCTTGATCACTAATTTTTACCAGCGGACGCCCTTCAGCAACCACCTTCTTAGCGAATGCGATAGCACCTTGCTTCAAATCGCCTTCGATCACTTCATCGACCAAACCGACCTCCAAGGCCTTGGCAGCACCAATTGGCGCACCGCTAGCGATCATTTGAAGAGCCATTGGAACACCGACAACACGTGGTAGGCGTTGTGTTCCGCCAGCACCTGGCAAAATACCAAGCTTCACTTCAGGAAGACCAACTTTTGCTGTTTTGCTGGACACACGATAGTGACAGCCAAGAGCAGTTTCCAAACCGCCACCAAGAGCAGTACCGTGAATGGCTGCGACCACTGGTTTTGTTGATTTTTCAATCGCACCGATGACTTCATGCAGGCTTGGGCCCGTCATTGGCTTACCAAATTCTGTGATATCAGCACCGGCAATAAATGTCCGGCCATCACATACCAAAACGATGGACGATACCGAATTATCTTCGTTTGCAGTTAGAATTCCGCCTTTGATACCTTCACGAACGCCTGCGCTGAGCGCATTAACAGGAGGATTGTCTATCGTGATAACCCCAACATCCCCTTCGGCTTCGTAATTTACCAAACTTGTAATTGCAGTCATTAATTTTTCCTTCCAAGGTTTTGACTGTTTTTTATTTTATTCTTCAAATTATTTACGCGTTGGGTCATCTGAAACCTGCACAAGCAATTTCCCGAAGTTCTTGCCTTTCAGCAAGCCTAGGAACGCTTCTGGTGCATTTTCAATGCCTTCAACGATATCTTCTTTGTATTTCACTTGTCCTGAACCAACCCAGCTTCCCATGTCTCGCAGGAACTCAGGAAGGAGGTTATAATGGTCAAAACTTATGAAACCTCTAAGAGTAATTCTTTTTACTAACATCTGACCAAAGAAGGCTGGAAGTTTGTTCGGTCCTTCAGGATCACCCGTCATGTTGTAATTTGCAATGCGGCCACAAAGCGGGATCCGCGAGAAATCATTCATCAACGGGAACACGGCGTCAAATACAGTGCCGCCAACATTTTCAAAGTAAACATCAATACCATCTGGACAGGCTTTACCCAGTTGCTCAACGAAATCTGGATCTTTGTAGTTCACACACAGATCAAATCCCAATTCATCTACAACATAGGCACATTTTTCTGCAGAGCCAGCAACGCCAACAACCCGTGACCCTTTAATTTTAGCAATTTGCCCAACGATTGAACCAACTGCGCCTGAAGCTGCAGAAACAACAACAGTTTCGCCTTCCTTCGGTTTACCTATTTCAAGCAATCCGGCATAGGCCGTAATACCTGGCATACCAAGCACACCAACGCCTGTTGAAATTGGAGCCAACTCAGGGTTCAACTTCATAACCCCTTCGCCGTTGGACACGCTGTAACCTTGCCACTTGGTCATGGCAACAACATAGTCACCTTCGTTATAACGTGAGTTGTTGGACTTCACGACAACGGCAATGCCGCCGCCAGACATGGGTTCGCCCAGCTCAGCACTAACGGCATAGCTTTTGCTGTCATTCATCCGGCCGCGCATATACGGATCCAGGGACATGTAAATTGTTTTTAGAAGAAATTCGCCTTCACCCGGTTCTGGGATGGCTGTTTCTACAAGTTCAAAGTTATCCAATGTTGGCTCCCCATGTGGGCGAGATTTAAGAAGCCATTGTTTATTCATGTCAGTCATATTTCTTTTTTTCCTTTAAGTGAAATGCAAAATCTCTGGGGGTGAGACTTTGTTGTACAACCGTTCAACAAGTTGCGCCCTGTTACCTAGAACGGCAGATTGGTTGATATATTGTTTATCAGTAATTTCGTTTTCGTCAGACGACAGAGGATACCCCATTATGAGGGCATGCGCGACAAAACGGCTCTTATTCTTATTGGTCTTGTGGTAGGTCTCCAGTTTTTCTCGAACCGCGTCAAGTATTTCAGTTTGACTGACCAGGCTTTCAGGCCCTTCCATAACATGCCCATTTTCTATCGCTTTTTTCATTACGGCCTCATTGGGAACGATTAAAATCGCGATTTCTTCACGGTCATGCCCTGCAATAACAACGTCCCGTACCAGCGGGTCCAATGCATCAATCAAGTTTAAGCGTAAACTTCCTGTTTCTACCCATGTGCCATTGGCAAGTTTGAAGTCTTCGGAAACGCGACCATTAAAAACGAGGCCTTGCTCAAGTTTCTCCGCGTTCATGAAATTCACGGCATCTCCCATGCAATAGAACCCGTCTTCATCGAAATATTCTTCCGTTAAATCCGGCCGTCTATAATAACCTGTATGGACATGAGGTCCCTTGACCCGAATTTCAAACTTTTCCCCAACTGGAATCAATTTCACTTGAACACCGGAATAAGGAACACCGATCAAACCGACTTTGTCCTCTTCCCAATACACAGCCGTCCCCATACCAGTAGTTTCTGTAGATCCCCAACCGGTACCAAATGGCATCCGCATGCCAGTATGTTTAATCGCGAGAACCTGCATACGTTCATACAGTTCTTGTGACAGGGCAGCACCACCATACTGGCAAATTTTCACGCGATCGAAAAACGCTTCTACCAGTTCGTCATCTTTTTCCAGCTGATCCAGAAGAAAACTAAATGCGGTTGGAACACTGCTAAATCTTGTCGGTCTGATCTTTTTGATATTATCAATTGTTCGATCGAATAACCCCGGGATAGGTTTTCCATCATCCATATACATGGTTCCGGCAACCCGGATATTACCAAAGAAATTCACATTCCCGCCGAATGTATGATGCCAAGGCAACCAGTCTAGAACCAAACTCCGGTCCCCAATAGGATCACGAGGTTCTGAAATCAATTCGTGCATCTTTTGGCCAGAACAAATCATCCTGTGCGTATTCGGAACCGCCTTTGGCATTCCGGTTGATCCCGATGTAAACAGGATTTTGGCAAGAGTATCATGCTCAACTCGTTGTCGAGCAGCCTCTACACGCGGTAAATCAACGGGTGGAAACAGGTTTTCGAAATCCATCCCACCTAGATCATCACCATCCACCGTAGCGATATCCAAATCAAATGCTTCAAGCGCCTTAACCGCTTGCCCGTAAAGCGTTCCATTTTCAGCGAAGACCATTTTTGGCTGCACCAGATCTGCCGCATATTTCAGCTTTTCGAAGTTCCAGCTCATTAAAGAATAGGATGGAGAGACAGGGACAATTGGGACACCGATTTGCAGCGCGCCCATTGACAACAGCGCATGTGCAAAGCTATTTCCTGACAAAATCAGAATGGGTGTCTTCTCAGAATAACCGTGTTCCAACAACCATGTACTAATCTGGTTTGCCTGATCTCGGGCTTCTGAATAAGTTAGAACGGGCCAATCCCCATCAGGTCCACAATGAACCAGAAACTCACGATCAGGGAACTCTTCAGCGGAGCGGAGCCAGAAAGCTGCAGCGTTTTTTTCGAACTCTCCAATTGCTATATTGCTTTGAATCAGATATGAGCCATCCGAGTTTTTATCAACGGAGATATCCGGTTCAGGACGGTTCAACTTTCTAAAAGGTACTGCACTATTCATTCCGGCTTCATCTCCAACACTTTTTGGTTCAGTTTTATCGGGCTGACTGGTAGTCTTTTTGAATATTGACAAATTGTCACTGAAAATTCCAGCGCGAGCTGCAAAAAATAATAATAAGGGGTAAATCGAACATGACGGATGCGGTAGAGGGGAAGATTGCAACCGATCGTGCGGGCAGACGGAAAGCCGAAAAACGGGAAAGACTTTTGGCGGCAGCGCGTAAATTATTCATTCTGCGCGGCTATCATGAAACGCGCCCACAAGACATTGCACGCGAGGCAGATGTTGCTCACGGTACGTTTTACAGCCATTTTCATGACAAACGCGAAATCTTTATGGCCTTTGCCAGTGAAGCCCAAGAGGACCTGCATGATTTCGTGCTTGGCCGGATTCCAAAAGTAAACAGCTTTGAAGAATACATTCACTTCGCACTTACTGCCATTCAAGAATTTGCGGAACAGAACCCGGGCCTTCTTCGTTCAGCCCTTGTAGACACCAAGCTCTTTGATCCAACAGATTCGACAGCAAAAGTAGTGCGTAGCCGGTTTGCAGCAGGTTTCATCAAAATTTTGATGATTTCAAAAGACAATGAAGAATTATATGATGATGTAGATCCCGAACTAATGGGCCATGCCATGATGGGACTTATTCAATCCTCAGCACCACAAGCGTATCGCATGGGCAAAAGCCGCGAAGAATTTGTCAAATTGCTAGCGACCTTCCTAATACGCGCCATGGTGAAAAATCCGAAATCGGTATAATATTCACACTTACAACTTGGGTTTAATTATTTGATTTCATTTGCTTGTGCCTTGAAATACTCACGAAGGCGCCATATCTGCGCCATCAATTAAATGCATATATTAGCTTCCCTTTACAAAGCATTGAAATATATAAGATGTTGAGGGGAATTCGAGTAGTCACTCGGAGGCGTTCTGTGCGCCCGCATGCACAGAAGGAACGGCAGGAGTATTCCTGCCGTTTTCCGTTAATAAATTTGATCTATGAAGAGAAAATTACTGTGCAAGCACAGCTTTAATCTACTGTGCAAGTACAGCTTTAATCGCGTCCACCGCAGCCGCACTTTTGCTAGCGTCAGGGCCGCCAGCTTGAGCCATATCAGGGCGCCCGCCACCGCCCTTACCGCCCAGTGCTTCCGAACCAGTTCGAACCAAATCAACAGCACTAATTCTATCTGTCAGATCATCGGTAACGCCGATAACTATTGAAGCTTTACCGTCGTTGCCCGCGATTAGAACAATCACACCACTTTTAATTTGTGCCTTGATCTCATCTGCCATCGGTTTCAAATCGCGAGGTGGCACATCTTCAAGCAAGCGCGCTACAAATGAAACACCTGCGATTTCCTCAACCGCTTGTTCAGCGCTAGCTCCACCTGTCGCTAATTTTTTGCGGGTTTCTTTCAGCTCTTTTTCAAGGCGTTTACGTTCGTCGAGCAATCCTTTAACACGGCTTACTAGTTCAGCTGGTGCTGATTTCAGTACCGTTGCAGCATCTGTAATGATCTGTTCACGCTCAGTAATGTAATCAAGTGCTGCGGCCCCTGCTACAGCTTCTATACGCCGAACACCCGCAGCCAAGCCACTTTCGCTGACAATTTTAACGAAGCCAATATCACCCGTACGTTTTACATGTGTACCGCCGCAGAGCTCTGTTGAATAAGACCGTCCAGCGCCCTTATTATCTACGTCTAAACCGCCCATGGAAACAACACGAACTTCATCGCCGTATTTTTCGCCAAACAATGCCATTGCGCCGGCTTTGATAGCTTCTTTCGGTGTTGTCAGATGAATTTCAACATCCGCATTAATACGGATACGGTCATTCACATCTTTTTCAACCTGCGCTAATTCTTCTTTGGTCACCGGTTTTTGGTGTGCGATATCAAAGCGCAACCGATCTTCTGCAACCAGAGATCCTTTTTGCATAACATGATCTCCCAAACGCTGTCGAAGGGCTTCGTGAAGCAAATGAGTTGCAGAGTGATGTGCTTGCAAACGAGCACGACGACCACTTGCAACATGTGTTTCCACAAAATCGCCAACAGAGATAGAACCCTTGGTCACTTTCCCAATATGAATGAAAAGGTTTTCTTTTTTCAGCGTATTTGTAATATCAATTTCAAGCCCGTTTTCAAATATCAGAGATCCCATATCCCCTTCCTGACCGCCGGACTCGCCGTAAAACGAAGTCTGATTGAGGACGATCATGACATCTGAGCCAGTAGCTGCGTTCTCGGCTTCCTCACCGTTTACGATCACTGCCTGAACCTGACCTTCTGCAATCTCGGTTTGGTATCCAAGAAACTCAGTCGCACCATGTTTGTCATACAAGTCAAACCACAGACGATCAGTTGTGGCTTCGCCGGATCCAGACCAAGCAGCACGGGCAGCGTCTTTTTGCTTTTTCATCGCAGCATCAAAACCGGCTTCATCCAATTCGCGATTTTGCCCCCGCAAGATGTCTTTCGTCAAATCAAGCGGAAAACCATATGTGTCATAAAGTTTAAACGCGACACCGCCCGATAGGGCTTCATCATCAATCAAAGTGTCAGTAGCTTCAGACAAAAGCTTCAAGCCACGTCCCAAGGTTTCCTTGAAACGAGTTTCTTCCAATTTCAAAGTTTCAGTAATGAGGGACTGTGCACGCTCCAACTCAGGGAATGCACTTCCCATTTCGTCAACAAGCGTCGGAACCAATTTCCACACCATTGGATCTTTTGCCCCAAGCAAATGCGCATGACGCATAGCACGGCGCATGATACGGCGGAGGACATACCCGCGTCCTTCATTGGAGGGTAATACCCCGTCGGCCAACAAGAACGAAGAAGATCTGAGATGATCGGCGATGACACGGTGTGAGGCCACAAATTCACCGTCTGCAGAAACATTTGAGACTTCAGCAGATGCTTCAATGATTTTACGCATCATATCAATGTCGTAATTATTGTGTTTTCCCTGCATAATAGCAGTAACACGTTCAAGCCCCATACCTGTATCAATAGAGGGTTTTGGCAGATTTAGACGGGTTCCATCACCTTGTTGCTCAAACTGCATGAACACCAGGTTCCAAATTTCGATGAAGCGATCCCCATCTTCGTCAGGAGAGCCCGGAGGACCTCCAGGAATATCTTCACCATGGTCAAAGAAGATTTCGGAACAAGGTCCGCACGGACCTGTATCGCCCATTGACCAAAAATTATCCGATGTCGCAATACGAATAATACGGTCGTCACTAAGACCTGCAATGCTTTTCCATAACTTCACAGCCTCTTCATCGTCGTGGTAAACGGTGACGAGCAACTTCTCTTGAGGAAGTCCGAATTCCTTGGTCAGAAGATTCCAAGCAAGCTCGATTGCATTTTCTTTAAAGTAATCGCCAAACGAAAAATTACCCAGCATTTCAAAGAATGTATGATGGCGTGCGGTGTAACCCACATTTTCCAAATCATTATGCTTCCCACCAGCACGAATGCACTTTTGTGAGGTAACTGCACGGCTGTAAGGGCGTTTTTCTTGACCAGTAAAAACGTTTTTAAACTGAACCATACCGGCGTTCGTAAACAACAATGTTGGATCGTTACGCGGCACAAGCGGCGAACTCTCAACAATTTCGTGGTCGTTTTTACCAAAATAATTTAAAAATCCGGACCGAATTTCTTTTGCTGTTGTCATCTTTTCAAACTCCGTCGCCATGGCGTCAGACAATATGGATACAAATTTCGTTCAGGCGACTAAAGCGTTGCCTAGCCTCGCCTTTTACCGTGCTCCCGTGCGGCTGTCCAGTGAGATGGTCTCAATCAACCCTGCTAACGCTGGAATTACGATAGTTTTCCTGCTAATGAGAAGTACGGTTTAAAGAAAACAATAATTAATAAAGCGCCGCAAACACTGCTAGCAGCACAAAATACGGATATTTTACGTGACACTTGTAGATAAAGAGCCCAACGCGGCCATTGAAGACATTCAAAAACGTTTCGAAAAAGCGGGATACATCTGCGACTTACATATCGCGACATCGATCTATCTCTCACAAAAACTAGACAAACCCATTCTGGTTGAAGGTCCTCCCGGTGTCGGTAAAACCGAGCTTGCAAAAGCAACAGCAGAGTTGATGAATGCTGATCTGATCCGCCTGCAATGTTATGAGGGGCTTGATGAGAGCAAGGCACTTTATGAATGGAAATACGGAAAACAGCTTTTATACACTCAAATCCTGAAGGAAAAATTGGGAGATTTACTGGAAGACGCTCAAGGACTTGACGCCTCCATGGAGAAACTCCATCAATTTGGCGATCATTTCTTTTCAGAACAATTTCTGGAGGCGCGCCCGCTGCTGCAGGCATTGCAATCAGAAAAGCAAACTGTCTTGCTTATTGATGAGATCGATAAATCAGATCACGAGTTTGAAGCATATTTGCTTGAAATCCTCTCTGATTATCAGATTACGGTACCAGAGATTGGAACCATAAAAGCCAAAACAAAACCGATTGTGTTCCTGACCAGTAACAACAGCCGTGAAATGGGCGACGCACTCAAGCGTCGTTGTCTGCATCTATATATTCCGTTCCCTGACAGCGATCAGGAACGAAAAATTATTGAAGCAAGAGTTCCTGAAGTCAGCGAAAACCTCAGAAAGCAATTAGTGTCTTTCGTTCAACAACTAAGAACACAAGACCTGAAAAAACTACCCGCAGTAAGTGAAACAATCGACTGGGCCAGAACACTTCTATTGCTACACGCAGATAGCCTTGATACCGCGATGGTTCGGAACACTTTAAATATGCTTCTTAAATTTGAAGATGACATCGATAACATCGACATTGAAATTCCGAAAATGGTAGCAGAAGCCAAAAAGGCTACACGCTAATGAATCGACCCCTCGCTGAATTTGTGAATATGCTGCGCTATGCGGATGTTCCCGTCTCCATCGGCGAGGCGCTTGATGCTGCGCGGACCATAGAACTGCTCGGCTATTCTGATCGTACACTCCTGAAATCTGCGCTCTCTCAAGTTATGGCAAAAACAACAGATGAGATGGTCAGCTTCGATCAGTGTTTCGATGATTTCTTTACTATCGATACTAAACTTGAGCTAGGTGAAAATCTGTCAGAGCAATTGGCTGACGAGGGCGAAAGCGCAGCAGGCGAAAATTCAGACGAAGAAATCCAAGACCAACTCTCTGCTTTGGAGTTGCCAGATAGCGACCCATCGGGGAGTGGTGATGGCGGTGGTGGCGGCGGAGAAGGAAGTGCAACATCCCCGGGTGAAGCAAGCGCTGCACCAGAAGGCTCCTTACTAGAAATGCTGGAACAAGCAGATCGAACGGGCCTTACTATGTCCATGAACACCGCGGCAGAAGCCGTTGGACTGTCAAATATCGTTTTAAGTACCCAGCGCGGTCTTTTCACCCGACGCATCCTAGAAGAAATGGGACTTGTTGAGGTTAATCAGGAAATAAGTGATCGCCGTCGGGATGACGATGAAATTGGTGCAGAAGATTTATCTCGCCGCCTCAACGTCCTGTTCGAAGCAACACGAGATATGGTTGAACGTCAACTTGCCCTTACGAGCGCAGGCAAAAGCAATCATTTTCGCCAAGATGTGTTAAAGAAAATCCGACTTTCAAACATCGAAAACCGTGATTTTAAAATAATGCGGGAAATGGTTCGCAAAATGGCCAAGCGCCTGACGGACATGAACTCTCGGGTCAAAAAAGTTAAAAATCGCGGTCATTTAGATATTCGCAAAACCATGCGCCGCAATGTGGCGTATGATGGACTGCTATTTGAAACCCATTGGAAACAAAAAGAAAAAGACCGCCCGAAGGTTTTAGCCATTTGTGACGTAAGTGGATCTGTCGCATCGGTAGCTCGTTTCCTCTTGCTATTTCTCTATAGCATGAACGAGGTTCTCCCCAATGTACGGTCGTTTGCATTCTCGGGTACTTTGGGAGAAATTACCGATCTGTTTGACCGATACGGGCCAGAGGAAGCGATCCCGGAAGCAATTGAGATCTACGGCGGCCGGTCTACAAATTATGGCCGGGCCATGGAAGATTTTAAAGATCTAGTATTTGATGAGATCGACAACAGAACAACTGTCATTTTCCTAGGCGACGGTCGGTCCAATGGTGCCGATCCACGTGCCGATATCCTTCGCGATATAAAGAAACGAGCAAAAAGAGTTATCTGGTTAAATCCTGAACGCAAATCTGTTTGGGGGACGGGCGATTCAGAGATGCCAAAAATTGCTCCAAACTGCACAGTAGTAGAGGTCTGCAATTCACTAAGTAAGCTAGAGTTGGTTATTCGGGATCTACTTAAAACCAGCTGATCTCATTTGGTTTGCACGCTGATCACAGATCATGCTAACTGATCAAAATTAATATTTATAGTCGAGTAATTGGGTTCTTCTCCTATGTTTGAAATCATGAATGATATGCCACTGTTCATCAGTATGGTGATTGCACTGGCAGCCACAGGAATAGCGGGTGGTATTCTCGCAGGATTACTCGGGGTTGGTGGCGGCATTGTCATTGTTCCGGTTTTATTTCATATGCTGCCTTATTTTGGTGTCGGTGACGACGTGCGTATGCATATTGCAGTTGGCACTTCTTTGGCGACGATCATTCTAACATCCATTTCATCCGCCCGGTCTCACTATAAAAAGGGAGCAATTGACACTTCATTGCTCAAACGATGGGGCCCGATGATTTTTATTGGCGTGCTTGGCGGAACATGGACCGCAAGTATGGTAGATGCCTCCGTCTTAACGGGCGTATTCGCTGTTCTTGCCCTTATTGTCGCTGCGAATATGGCATTCCGTCCGGCGGATGCCCATATCTCTGACAAATTGCCAGCTTCACCTATCAAAGAGTTGCTTGCCTTATTCATTGGTTGGTTTTCAGCGATGATGGGAATTGGCGGAGGTACGTTCACCGTGCCTATCTTAACTTTATTCAGCTATCCCATCCGAAAAGCCGTTGGTACAGCGTCGGCAATAGGACTGATCATCGCAGTGCCGGGCACCGCTGGTTTTCTATATGCTGGTTTATCAGCAACAGATTTACCGCCAGGAAACATTGGGTATGTAAATCTGATTGGTTTTTTAGCCATTGTTCCAATGACCATTCTATTTGCCCCGTTGGGTGCCCACATTGCCCACAGCATCAATACAAATATGCTTAAAAAGACCTTTGCACTCTTTCTCTTTCTCACCTCACTTCGGATGTTTTACAGTCTGTTATCGTAGTATCAGCCCTTATTCGGGAGCTTTCGTTTGGAAAACATAGAGAATTCCCTCTCTCACGTCGCAAGTGATCTGAAATGGGTAATCCGGTCTCCGTTCCTGACAAAACAATTTCCAGAACCGGATCTTGCCTCAATCCCACAAACAGAGGCGCTGTTATTATCCGTTGCTGAAAACCCGAAACCATTGCTTACTTTTTTATCGGGAATGAAACGGCAAAATCTTGGGACTTACTTTGAGTATCTGGTGTTTTTTTGGCTCTCCAACTTAGAGGCAGTAACACTCCTCGCGACGAACTTACAAATCAACGTGGAGAAACAAACGCTAGGAGAGTTAGACGTTATATTTTCATATCTTGGGCAGGTCTATCATTGGGAGCTTGCTATTAAATTTTACGCAAATTCTGGATCCCCGCTGAGCGAAGGCAACTGGTTGGGTCCATTAAAAAGGGATAACCTCAAAAGAAAACTTGATCGCTTGTTTGACCATCAATTGCCACTCTGCCATACAGACGCCACAGATCAAACACTTCGTACAAAAGATATCAATGCTGCAGAAATACACTCTTTTCCATTTGTAAAAGGAATCCTGTTTAATAAGACAGGCAACTCCGAAATTGCAAACTCTCTTCCGTCGCGAATATCCGGCTCATGTCAACGTCAAGTTTGGTGTACTCTTGAAGAGCTAACTTTGTTGTTGTCAGAGGACATCAATCGCTATTGTATTTTGCCGAAACTACGTTGGATGAGTGAACTTCAGACCAGTGATTGGAAAATATTGGACAATGAAGGTACAGATAAAACTATCGCCGAGAAAGTTACGGCTTTAAACATACCTCAATTTGTCGCCTTTGGCAGTTTTCAGAATGGTTTGATAGAAGAACGATGTCGCATCTTCATCATGCCAGAAGATTGGGAAACATCAGAAAGCCTGTGAGGGCTAATCTAGCGACACCAATCTGGAATTAATTTGAGATTTCACGAAATCCGCAGCAGCACTTTTTAATTCAGATACATTATCAACTTTCCGGTAATTTCCAGGCCACGTTACACAAGATTTGTACTTAGTTGATGACGTAATTGGGGCTCCATAGTCAATTATGAAAACCGAAACATCCTTCTGTCTCAAACGCTCACAACTAGCCATGAAAACTGTGTCCTCCGCCAAAATACCATTGTTCCCACTTGATGTTATAAGTAGGACAATCTTCTTAACTCCCGCATCATATTGAGCCGGCGAATTAACATCTGAGCCCCATGCGTCCTGCCAACTTGGGGACAGCAGACGCTCAGCCCAGACAAACGAACGTCCACTTGCGAATTGACCGGTTGGCGTGATATTTACGAAATACCCTGATAAATCGGAATAAGTTGATTTTAAAGGCCGTATCGCCGACTGCGCGCAGTTCTCATCTGTTGAAATTTCAAATCGATCTATCCCGTCAGCACCAGTTATTTTATCAATACCCATAACAAGCGGGAATGGAATAAAATTTGATGTTTCCGTTGAAGTAGCACTATTTCCGCCTCTGCTTTCAACACACCAGCGTTGATCTTCCAATTCACCCGTCCACAAATTGATACCAGGAACTGCAGGGGGAATTGATCCATCAGGCCAAACACCTGATGCAATCCATTCCTTGTGCGGCGCAACATTTACCAAAGCGTTAGCATTTGGGATAATCGCGATCTTAACGTTGCTCCCATATGTATGAAATTGGTTAAACTTGTCTGAAATATACTCCGCAGCTTCGGTGATATTAGATGCCCTTCCAATATCACCAGCAGCAACTGAACTGTCCAGAACCATTATCAGCTCACTCTTGGATAAAGACATCTCAGAAACTGCAGTCGCCGCCACATCAAAATCATTAAGAAAATTGAATGCGCCGAGAAGTGTAGTGGAGAGTCCCGCGTCAATGTTGATCACCACGCCAATTTCATTGGTGGTTTTTTCCAGAGAAAAATTTCGAAGAGTTGTCGGAGCCGATAAGACTGAGGGGAAGGAATTTTCTTCAATCTTTTGTCTGGCAATTTCTCTCGCTAAAGAAATTACGCCAGTAGCATCTAAGACGTGCAGATTTTTGGCGGCGATTAGGGATGCGGCTTCCGCTGCTATTTCCAGCCGGGTTTTAAACGCGAACACCCGTGTTAAATCGACGGCTAACGCCATTCCCCCAAAAACAAAGACAAAGGTAAGAACCAGCCAAACAGCGACACTTCCCCTTTGGTCTAGAAACAATTTAAGCAAAAGGCCTTTAAAGCCTTCCATCATTGAACTTCAACTTCAAAAATATGATTTGCGTGACGAACAGCAGTTGATGTTATTTGGCGAGCGGAGATAGGGATGATCGATGACAAGAAAAATTCACCTTTAAAAACAGTACAGAGTTTCACTGCTATTAAATATTGATTTGGGGTGAAGCTACCCAAATTTTCAGTTGGCTGTAATGCCATTGCCTCTATTCCATTACATTTGCCGCTGGGGAATGAGTTTTGCACCTGCCATGCTTTAGTGCTACTGCCATTTGAGTGCAGTACCAGCCCACCGACGGTCATTTCCAGACTTGGTGTAAATTCTTTAAAAGACATTGTAGTCTGCGTAGATTGTAGGAGTGCGCTTACATCTTCACTCGAAACATATGGATCATCCCGTAGCTCATCAGCAATCACATCTACCGCAATGTCTGTTTTATGAATAGCTTGTACATACCGCGTAAGATCTATTCCGCCGAAGAGTAAAAGAACCAGCACAGGCAAGGCAACTGCCACTTCTATCATCAAGCTGCCATTTCTATTTTCTATTAGTGAATGAAATATCAAATTCCGCATTCAAGTTCCCGTCGCAGAATTTTTTAGTGCAATAGCGAAATCTCGGCTCAAAACTGAACTGCCGAGCAATAGATAAAATGTGGGTGTCGCCGGGCGAAATTCATATGACGCCCGAAACGTCACCCTTTCACCTATATTACCAAGTTGGGGAGATCCATTGTTCATCTCTTCTTTTATTATGGCAAGAGATAGGTCATCTGTAGAAATCCATCCCCCTGCTCGTTCCGTAACCAACTGTTTAAGTTGATTTGTTACGTCCTCCAAAGAAACATTCGCACGATCTACCTGTTTAAGAAAACGAAGCTCAGTAGACAGAGTTCCTGAAACTGACTGCAAGATACTATCCGCGACGAGTAAGCGCCCCATATCAATGATAGTGAAAATCATGACCAGAATTATTGGAAATATGAACGCAGTTTCTAGTGCCATGCTGCCACTCTCTTGTATTAGGAAATTCTGTGTTTCCTTAAACGCGGTTTTATCCTTCTGACGTCTCACCTGGCTTTTCCCTCAAACAAAAGCGATTTCAATCCATCATTCCCAGGCAAGCGCCTAACATGTTCATATATCTTGAGATTACTAGCGACGATATCGGGTGATAGATCGAGGGAAGACACTTGCCGCGCAGCATTCATATCTCCGATCATGCCATAAGCAAGAGCAAGATTTTGCCGAACTTGGACAGTTGAAAATTCTGTAAAGGCAATTTTTCCAAATTCCGCAACGGCAGCGTCAAGTTTTCCTGCCATTAGCAGTGACAGTCCATAATTGTTCCGAAGTCCAATATCTTCAGGTTTTTTTGAAATTGCCTTAGCATAAAATGAAAGTGCCAAGTCAGAGCGTCCGGAAACATCAAACGCGATGGCGCGCCCAATCAAAGCATATTCATGGTTCTCGTCCAAGGATAAACATTGAGAAAAGAAGCTTCCCGCAATTGTCGGCCTTCCAAGTTTCAGGTGGCTGTTGCCCATACCGACACTTGAACTACAGTCATATTCTGTAATCGCACCTAATTTCTCATAAGCAACTATCGCTTTTCTATGATGACCCTGCTTGTATAGCGCATCTGCATATCGGTTCCATAACACTTCACTTTCCGGTTGCGTGACCAGTAAACGTTCATAAATTCCCGCAGCTGCCCTGGCATCTCCTGTTTTTAACAAGGCATCAGCAACGTTCACGCCTTGCGGGTTATTCGGTTTTTCTTCCAGATAGGTAGAGAACTGATCCGTCGTCATGCAACCTGTCAATAAGGTTATTAGAAGGTGAAAGAGCAGAAATTTTTTAATCATCATTAGACCTTTAAAAGGATCTCATTAACTGTACAAAACCCGGTCCTGCCGAAATTACAACGACAGGCGGCAGGATAAAGAGCATCAGAGGAATACTGAGATAAACAGGCAATCTTCCAGCCTTCTCTTCTTTGGCAAGCAATGCTTGCTGACGCCCCTCTTTAGCAACGATGCGAAGAGAAGCTGCAATAGGGGTTCCATATTTTTCCCCCTGCATCAAAGCCACTTTCAAGTACCCAAAAGTTTTGGAACCCGATCTTTCAATCAAATTCGCATATGCCATTTCACGATTGGGCAAAATAACGAGCTCTGCGCTTAAGATTTCGAGTTCCTGCGCCATATAGCCGGCGTATCGCTTCACGCTTTTGCAAACTGCGAGTACAGCCGCGTCAAAAGTAACACCGGCTTCCACGGTTAACATCAACAGTTCGATCACATCTGGAGCTATTTTTTCTATTTTTTCTCGTCGACGTTTGGCAAGCGCAGCAACAATAATCTCAGGCGCAAGAAATCCAAAAACACCTATTATGACCAGATACCCGTACCACAAAATATTGTTATTTGGGTCTACTAGCCCAGCGCCATCGGTAAAAGAATAAATGCTGCAGATAACAATAGTGGAGGCCACTTTCAAAAGATGAAAATGAAAAGGTGCTCGAACAAGGTCTAGCCCCCACATTGCAAAGACAGCATCTTTATCTCTTTGTACTAGCGTGTCTTCCCTACTCTCACTTAGTCGTTGTTTTTTAAGAAAACCATCCGCACTCTTTTTTGTGGATGTAGACGGGAGTCCCTGTTCTGTACTTGAAAGACTAGATACTCTTTGGCCCCACAATTCTTGCCGCCGTCGATTGCGTGCTTTTACGAAAAACATCCCCGAAAGAACGAGTAATATGAGACAAATCATCAAAAGGTAAATTTTATCCATTCAAGGACCCCAACATTAGGTAAATAGCGATGAAGCCCAGCAATACACTTGCGACACAGTAGCCCAACATCATTTGGCCACTGGGATCTGCCAACAGAAACTGAAATTGGGTTGGATTTAGGAAAAACATGGATAAAACGGCCAACCCGGCGATCAAAGCGACCACTTTCGCTGCTGTACGGGCCTCCGATGTGGCAGCTTTGACACGTTTTTCCTGCTCATGTCTGTCTCTAATATTCTGGCTGAGTAATTCAATGGTTTCGGCATATTTTCCACCACTTGTAAGTTGAACCGTCAAAACAGCTGCCAGATATCGAAATTCGCGAAGCTTTATTCGCTCAGAGACTTTCTCCAAACTTTCTTCTAGCGAAATCCCGATACTCAAATTATTTGAAACCTCTTCAAAGACCGCAGCAATTGGCATTGAAAGCGTTCTTTGAATTTGCCTAAAACTGTCTTCAAGTGACAATCCCACTCGCGCTCCTCGCGTAAGTAAATCAAGTGCTTCTGGAAACTGGTTGGACAGTGTTTTTAACCTTTTATTTTCCAAATACCGGCGCACAAGAAACACCAGGAAACCAAGGAAGGTGATTGTTCCCCCTATCAATATTGCCGTTACTGAAAATTGACCTATCAAAATCCATAAACCACCTAATAATAAGGCAGTTGCTATGGGTACATAGGGATTATTAAGTCCGCGCCGCAGGTTTCTCTTCGGCACCGGACTGCCAACAAGAGCATCGTCCAGAAATGACAACTGTTTCTTTTCAGACTTTAAAGTATCTATCCTCAAATTCATCTGGTTTGCTGAACGGTGCTTCGATGCCAATATTAGAATAATGCCGCAACCGCCGCTTAAAAATAGCGAACCTGCCAATATCAATTGGATCATTTGCGCTCCCAAATTTCCGATAATTTCTGGCATTAATAAATCCGGTTCAATGCATGTTCCTGACCATATTGTTTAATTTTCTCGCGACATCTCAAACGCAACAAATTGCATGTGAAATTGCTGGACGGATTCTCAGGATCTAACGCTTCAGTTTCATTGAACTTGAAGACATCCTGCATGACGATCACGTCCCCTTCCATTCCAATAACTTCTGAGATTGACCGGATATAACGGTACCCCCGGTAGTCCCGAATAACGTGCACCACAAGATCGACAGCCGATGATATTTGTTTGCGCACAGTAAACGGGTGTGAATTTGAATGGCTGGATAAAATCAGATCTTCAAGTCGAGACAAAGCATCACGGGCAGAATTTGCGTGAATGGTAGACATCGATCCGTCATGCCCAGTATTCATCGCTTGCAACATTTCGTGAGCTTCCGAACCACGGACCTCGCCAATTATTATTCTATCTGGGCGCATTCTGAGGGCATTCCGAAGTAAATCACGTTGAGAAACCTCCCCGCCTCCTTCAACATTCTTCTGCCGTGTCTCAAGGCTAATGACATGCTGTTGTTGAATGTTAATCTCCGCAGCATCTTCAATTGTAACGATCCTCTCGTTGACATCGATATGTGCGGATAATGCATTGAGCAAAGTTGTTTTTCCTGAGCCGGTGCCGCCAGATACCAGTATGTTCAGTCTGGATGCCGCCGCTATTTCTAGAAACTTTGCCATTTGTTCAGTTAATGCTTTTTTCTGAGCCAGATCCTCCAGTGAAATGGAGTTTAATGGAAATTTTCGAATGGAAATTATGGTTCCATTAATAGACAAAGGTGGGATGATTATATTCACGCGGCTCCCATCCGCTAACCGGGCATCTACCATCGGGCTGCTCTCATCAACCCGGCGACCCACGGATGCCGCAATGCGGCGTGCCACACCTAATAAATGCTGGTCATCTCGAAATTTCAAATCTGTCAATTCCAGAGTACCGGATCGCTCAACGAAAATACTATCAAAACCGTTCACCAATATATCGGTAATTGAACTGTCCCCTAGTAACATTTCAATCGGCCCCACCCCCATCATGTCATTTAGGAGATCAACGGAAATTTGATTTTGTTCTCTCCAATTTAATGGGATTTTTTCTCTATCGACAATTTCCATAACCGCCTTATCAATTTTTCCGCTCAATTCCTCATTTGAAAGGTTGGCCGCAATGGATGGATTAACCAAATCAAAAAAGTGACGCCTAATCCGGTCAACCAATTCTTCAGAGACCTTTGGGCTCTGTAGTCCTAGAGTTTCAAAGTCGCGGCTCTCCTTTTCGTCAGTCCAGTCAGAATTATTATCAGATACACCTGACGAGAGATCATCGTATTTTTTGCCAAACATCCTTGCCTCCATTTACCATTTTTCCAAACAGGCTCTTTGTCTCATTGTGAGTAATCGGCCCTGCAAGAGATTGGGCAATTTTCATAATTTGGCGAGGTGCTTTCCCTCTTCCCTGACTAGCTGGTTTAGCACTTAGGCTTGTTTCCGAATGATTTCGGCCATCATAAGATAGATGAAAATCAACAGGCTGACCGATTATGCTTTCTATCTTTGACAGAGGAATGTCGGTTTTGAGTGTCGGTCGTGGTTGATTTAGAACTACCAAATTCTGTTTTTGCCCCTGAGTAGCCCCTAATTTCTCGAACAAACGCCGGCACTGGTTTAGGGATGAGATACCGTTGTCCATAACGATAATACAAACGTCCATTTTGGATAATATTTCCAGCCTTTTAGAGGTTGGAGCCTTCATGACATCCAACATGACGAAGTGATAACTCTTGCTTAAATACTTAAGGAGAATGTCTATGGCCTCACCTGAAGGTTCAATACGTTTATCGAGCTCTTCTTCGCCAAATAAAAGGTCAAGTCTTGGACCAAGGGAGGCAGAAACTCGCTCAATAAACAGCTCATCAATTCGTTCTGGAGCTTCCAGTAGATCGAGCAACCCTCTGTCGCTTTTAAGACCAAACTGAAATCCTAAATCACCGTCATGCAGATTAAGGTCTAATAGCATGACCCGCCGATGGAATTTTCGGGACAGGACATCAGAGAGACCTGCAAGTAATGTCGTCGCGCCAACGCCACCAGAAGACCCTATCACGCCGATGTTTTTACCTGCCTTCAAAGGCTTGACTGCATCTGCTTGAATTGAATTGAGCTTATGCAAGGTTTGATACAACAAATCGGCAGGTAAAGGTTTAACAAGATATTCAGATACCCCATACTGCATCAGATTTCGATAAAGTCCTACATTGTCCTGATCTCCAATGACCACCACCTTGATATCAGGAGAACAGACGTTGGATAAAGTTTCCAGCTTTGATAGCGGCATGTCTGAATTGGAGATATCTATGATTAACAATTCTGGAGACGATATTTCTGAATAACTCCGGATCGCGTCTCGAACATCGCCTCGCTCGATATTGAAGTCTTCTAAACCCAATCGCGTAAAACATTGCCGTAACTGGTTTCTAGTTTGGGTATCCAAAATGAAGGCCGTGGCCTTTGGTATCTGCAATCCGGCATCAATCGGGGGCATCATCCGTACAGCCCGTTTCTCACTCACTCTTTAGCCTCTATTAAGGGAACTGATTTGTTGTCGATCACTCTCTTTATCGGTCGCCGCTCTAGTACAGCGGGAGATGTACCCAGATTTCCGCCGCTCACCAGTTCATTGTAATCAGTAAGGCTAAGAGCCCGGTTGCTCCTTACAGCGCATCCGAGGCGATATCGTCCTGCGGCATCGACGCAGGAGTTCAAGATTAATGCTGTTCCTCGAATTTCAACGACGATTGTGGGGTTGCCCGTCCTTTCGCGTCTCTCACTTGGTAGAATTTGAAGCTTTTTCTCTCCGTTTTTAGCCCAAAAATCTTTTATCAATTTTGCAGCTTCTATCGCATGCGAAGAAGGAGACAGTATTATGCTATCTTCGCGATTTAAATCTTGAGATCTGAAAAATTGCCATAATTCAGTGCCATCTGCTGATACAAATTGTGTATGAGGTGGCAACCGCTCAAACTTAAACTGTTCTATTGTATACTGCGGTTTGGCAAACGAATCCGACAGATTCAGGTACCTAGGTGAGCGGTCTCCAACAAGGCACCCGCTCAATGAAAACAACAACACAACGCTAAATTTATTAAACCAGTTGATCATATCTCGTCGGCCCTCAATAAATATATCCTCTGGGTCCCAGTAATTTGAGCCCATCTTTGTTTCTTGTTTCAGAATATTCCGGCACAGTATTTCTATTTTGAGGCAGTGCTTCGGGGGCTGTTATCCTTTGTTCATTTCGATAATCAACGACAAGGGGCGATACAAAATTATCTGTTTTAAGGGGCCGTACAATATTTACGGTCGCGATAATAACGAGCTCTGTTTCAGAACTCTGATACTCCTTGGAGCGAAACAACGGCCCAAGAATATCAAGTTTTCCAAGCCATGGAACTTCACGAACCAAATCTCTTTGTTGATTTTGAAGCAGGCCGGCGACAGAGAAACTTTGTCCGCTCGCCAGTTCTATTGTAGCTTCAGTGCGTCTGATCGAAATTCCCGGCACAGTAATATCGTTTAATACAACGGCCCCCGCGGAGGATAGTTCACTCACCTCAGGACGAATATGAAGACGAATTCGATCTGGAGAAATGACAGTCGGTGTCATATCCAGCATTACACCATATTTTTTAAACTCGATTGTGATGCCATTATCATCCGAGGACACAGGTATTGGGAATTCACCACCAGCAAAGAAATTAGCTGTCTCACCCGAACGAGAAGTAAGATTAGGCTCAGCAAGCACTGTAATCAGTTTATCTTCAACAAGGGCATCAATGATGGCCGAGACTGACGCCTCACTTCCACTCGTTCCAAAAAATGTACTACTCCCGCCAGCGGTTACAGACTGTCCGGGCACTGCAGCAACCCCCAAAGATATTGGGCTACGACCAGAAATCAGATTAATTGCCATCGATCCGGGATTAAGTAGCAAGTTCCAATTTATTCCAATATTTTTGGTTGCGAGCCTGTTCATTTCCATAATCCTCACCCGCAAATTCACTTGCATTGGGGCGGGCACCTGTAAATGATTAACAAGCTTTTCATCCGCTGCCAGATACCCGCTGGCAAGACTCAGAATATTTTCCAAGGTGCTCACTGATTGAACTTGCCCGGACAACATCAAACGTCCGGGGGAGAGTTGCAATTTAATATCGGATCCGGGAAAATGTTGTTTGAAGAGAACTTGCAGGTTATTCAGATCTCGTTTTACCGTAATGTACTTTTCAAAGAGAACACGGTCCCCATCGGCAAGCGCAACTATATGTGTTCTACCGGTTTTCTTTCCATATACAAATAGACCATTACTCTGAGTTATTTGCACATCTGCTATGTCCGGGTTAGTGATGAGAACATCGCGTACTCCAGCCCCAAGTGGAAATAGCCTACCCTCATTGGGTCTGAGTTGTAACTCAGCCGCCATTGGCAAAATTATCATTATTAGACTAGAAAACAGCGAAGCTATTATGAAGGAGATGACTCTGTTCATTTTTGTCCTCGCTTATTTAATGAATGGGAAACAACTATTGCCTGGCTTCGCCCTGGCCGCGATTTAGATCTATTCAGAACTACTGCTTGGGCTCCCCGTTGAATTACGAGAGATCTCTCGATATCTCCCTCTAATTGCCCGGTTGTCGGTTTTTGCATAGCCAAAAGCTGTTTTCGTATCATGGACGCGTAGCCCGGATCTGGCTTGCTATCCTCTTTGGAGCGCAACAATAAAGACAAACGACCCATTTCTTGAGAAAGCAAAATCACCTCCGCCTGTGTTTCGGTAACCTCCAAAATTACGTTTCTCTTGCCCTTTTCAATTGACCTTTCATCAAGCACCCGCAAATTTTTCACAGTTACTAAAGTCCGCCGATTATCAGGCCTTGGCGAACTAACTAATGTACCGTTCAGACTTAAAAGCAGATCAATATTACTTCCGATTGTCAGACTTTTCTTTTCCAGTAACCCTTCTCTCAATTTCACTTCTACAGCACGAAACCCTGTTCGCAGTATATTCGACAGATAGTCCTTATCCTCGGGCCAAAGAAAATCCTTCTTCTTAAGAATTGCGCCGGGTTCCGCATTTTGTCTTATTGAAAAACTTAACTGGTTAATCCTGGAGAAGGCCGCTCGCGTCATAAACTCTGATATGTCGTCAGTGTATCTATATGGTATCCAGGATAAATCTCTTGCTCTGATGATTGCACCCTTCAGAACTCTTTTTTCAACTGATGCAATGAAAACTGCGGGCTTTACAGCGGCATGCGCCGTAGAAGTGATATCTACGGGTTTCAGAAAAATCTGGAGGGCGAGATATACAGCTGCCCCCATAAATACTATACAACACACAAATAGAAATAAAGAACGCACTGGGTCTGCCTCAAATCACATATTGTTTGAAAATCGTAACGGTTCCGCCAGCAGCGATCGCAATTCCGTAGGGTACGCCTGACACATTGGAAAACTGTATTCTCGCAGAGTTCAACCGTAAGTTCAGAACTCCCCATTCCCAAACGGAACGCATGAAGAAAGACATCAAAACTAAGGCAAGAAGGGCCCCGCCAAATGTCATATAGATCAAGAACTCAGAAAGCCCCTCGGGTCCGACCCAAAGAGCCGTAACAGTTATTAACTTAACGTCTCCTCCTCCCATCTTTCCAAGGAAGAAAAGTGGGAGCAATAAAATCAACATTCCGGTCGCTACCATAAGGTGATCCAACACATCTTGTGAGCTACCGCCAATCATCCAGAACACACCAAATATTGGTGCTATTGAAAATGAAATTGAATTTGAAATCGTCCGCGAGACACAATCTGTATATGCGGCATATAGAAGCAAGGCCATCACCCATAATGGAAGGAAAAGCATCACACTTCGTAAGGCAGCAGCAATAATCATGTGAGCATTCCTTCCAATACAGTTTCGACCTACAGTGAGCTACCGCCACCAGTTGAAGAGGTCGTCCCCAAATCAATATCTTGCAATGCAGTACTAACTTTCGCATAGAAAGTCTCACCGGCGGCAAGCACTGCGCCAGCCGCTGCTGCCGCAAGCAGAGCATACTCCACCGAAGTTACACCGCTCTCATCATCATAAAATTTCTTCATTAAACCAATCATTTACATATCTCCCTGTTAATTTTTTTATCGTTTACGTCTAACCGGCACCTCAAACAACTCACAATAAAGGACATGTTTTCCAGTTCAACTTTTTGAAAAAATCCGAACCACCAAAACATAACCATAATTCATCTTCATTTATTTTCAATAAAACACTATTGAAAAACGTTGCCTATAAGGAAAACCAATCGGACAAATCAAAGCATATAAATAATTTATAATTCATGTCATCTTTATTTCTTAATAATTGATTTAAAAATTTGTTATTCTCCTAATTGGTTAGATTAATTTTTTCTAGTATTTTGTTGTTCTAATTGAACTAATTCGAATTAAAATAGATTCCAGAAAAACCTGGAGACCAAAAATAAAAATTTGGTTTCCATTACATTCAATCCCAATTTGTATTATTTTTTCAAAAATTAAGCACAAGTTCACAAGAAATGTGAGAATCTTTCACACTCATATTTAATTAAAAAAATTATTCTAAGTGCATTCTTCTTTGCAGAAAGGTATACCCAGATTAATATAGGACAGATAACTTGGACTAGTTTGGTTTTGAGGGGTGACTAATTGTCCCAAGATAGTAGCGCAAGACGCATTTTAATTTACAGTCATGACTCGTTTGGGCTTGGTCATTTGCGACGTTGCCGCACGTTGGCTCATGCCTTGGTTGAACAAAATCAAAATTTATCAGTTCTGATCCTCTCAGGTTCGCCAATCATAGGCAGCTTTGATTTCAAGGCTCGCGTGGATTTTGTTCGCATTCCGGGGATTATAAAACTGCGCAACGGTGAATACACCTCTCTTAGCCTGCTCATCGACACCGAACAAACATTGGCTATGCGGGCATCCATTATTCGCCACACTGCTGAAACGTTCGACCCAGATATTTTCATTGTCGACAAAGAGCCTTTCGGGCTCAAAGGTGAAGTTGAAGAAACACTTAAGGTTTTAAAGGCCAATGGCACTCAGCTGATTTTAGGCTTAAGAGATGTCCTAGACGATCCTGCTCTTCTCGTTCCTGAGTGGAAGCGTAAGAATGTACTGACGGCCTTACAAAATTACTATGATGACATTTGGATTTTCGGAGTTGAACAACTTTACAATCCGTTGAAAGGGTTAGATTTACCTGCGGATGTTACCCGTAAAGTCACCTATACTGGCTATCTGCCGCGAAAAGTACAGCCTTCCAACGACCCCACTATCCTTGAGGAAATGGACGAGCCGTATATGCTTGTAACCGTCGGCGGCGGCGGCGATGGAGATCTACTAACAGACTGGGTACTGCGAGCTTACGAGTCAGACACTAAGCTACCTCTGAACGCCTTATTTGTGCTTGGACCGTTCATGCCGGCAGATCTTCGAGCCAGCTTCAGAGAAAGAATTAGCAAACTTCCACAAGTTAAATCCGTTACTTTTAACAATAACCTGGAAAGCTTGATGGATAAGGCATCGGCAGTTGTTGCTATGGGCGGATATAATACGTTCTGTGAAGTTCTTTCAATGAACAAACGGACCCTTATTATCCCAAGAACCGTCCCACGCCTAGAGCAATATATTCGAGCAACGAGAGCCGCCGAGCTGGGTCTGATTAGTGTTCTTATTGATGATGATGTTAGATCTGCAGAAACCATGAGTACGGCGCTAAAACAACTTTGTCAGCAAAGCAAACCGTCAGACGTCATTATTCCCGGCCTCCTAGATGGTTTAAATAACGTCAACCGTCTTGCGCAACTTCGCTTCAAGGATCGTGACATCACACTTGCTGGAAAGACTGACCCAATTACATTAAAGAACGCATAGGTTAGGTGCTACTACGGATAGTAGTAGCACCTAACTTGGTTTTAATTTTGATCAGGTAATACTTTGATTAAATCCATCTTTGCAAGCCATCCAGCAAAGAGGACCATTCGATCAGGCCGCAAATTATGCACCTCTGCAATTTCGGCAATACTGCAGACCTTTTTATCCGCAATAAAATCTAAAATAGCCTCCAACACTTCTTCTGATGGCATCAAATGCGAAGCGCCGTTCCCCAGCGAGTCTGACAGATAGTGGTTTACTTTCTTACGATCGCCTTCGGCCAGACTTAACGTGGTCTTAGGTACCATAAGCTGCGTCGGATAATGGGCATAGGATGCAAATGGATCATCAATAAGCGGCACAGGGATTTTAATAATTTCATCCTTACCTGCAGCTCTGCGATCAGCAAGGTCCGCCCACAAATCCTGATACTGCGGGATCAGTACAGCCCAATCATATACTTCATTCGCGCGTTTCTTACCTTCGGCGCCCATCTTCTTACGTAACTCAGGGTCTTCAATCAATTTCAGATAGGCTGCGGCACAGTGATCTGTATCCACGTTGGTAAATAGACTCACCTGACCAATATACCGATCATAGTGATCGTATCCTACCTGATACCGGTACGCTAATGGGCGACCACTTCCCGGCGCCGGCATAGTTGTCCGTACAAGAAGCCCATCGATGCCGTCTCGAACAGTTTCGCGGTACCCATCCCAGTCGGTTGCAACAACAGGCATTCCAGCTGCCATTGCTTCAATCGGTGTAATACCAAATGTCTCTTGGATATTATCTGCAAGCGTCGTGAAGATATCACCAACATGCCAAATATGCTTACGTGTAGCAGGAACACGGCCATCAATGAAAATTGCATTTACTGACGGGCAAAATTTGCGTGCACCCTCTACAAATTGCTTTTCAATAGTATCCGTTGCAAACCAGCCCGATTGTACGAGATGAATTTTTCTCTTTGTTTTTTGAGCCGCTTTTTCTAAGGCTTGATACATTGGGAGCGGATGAGCCTTTGCATGCGAAGCAAGCCGTCCTACATAAAGAATGACAACGTCATCCTTGCCAATTTTGTGCTCTTCTTTAAAGGATTTAACAAAAGCATCAGCATTTTTTGGGCGTTCGAATTCGTCACAATTGATACCCAACGGAAGCAACGGTAATTGGACGCGCCTCTTAACTTTTGATCCGGTTCTTGATCCGAGATACTCAGCCCAGTTATCCAAGGCATATTCCATGGTCTTTTTAACTGATGTAGAGGTACAAATCACGGCATCCCACTCTTCGACAGGACCTGTGATCAATCCTCCAAAGGCCTGCATGGCCTCTTGAGAGCACGTAGTATGGGTCATTCCACATAAACTATAGGCAGTTCGGCGGGTCTGCCTCCGTTGCCACGCAAGATGCTCAATACCTGGCCCCGAATAGAACAAGCATCCCGGTTCATCCATTTTTTGTAATGAAAGCGGGCTTATCCACGATGTCTTAAGCGGGGTCTCGCGGTAATCTGCTACTTGTTCATTAAATGCTTTAAATTTGTCAGGGTAATCAGTGAAACAATGCAGGCTATCTATGTCTGCATTTTTTACGAACCCCCGCAAAAAGCTTTCACCGGCAACTTGCCGACCGAGCAGTCTTTTCTGTGTTGTCGTATAGCCATCTAGTTCATAGTAGATGGCTGTATTTCTATTTTCACCAGACAATGGAGATCCCCCTCAATCAACCCCGCCACATCGCCGGGTTGTTTTATCATATTATCTTTTTGCCTGATGAATATAAATATATCCTAAATTTTTACCTAAACATCGTAATCTACGATTACATCATCGGTAAGCGGATGCGATTGGCAGGTTAGAACGTATCCCTGTTCCACTTCATCATCTTCAAGTGCGTAATTCAGATCCATTCGGACTTTACCTTGAATAACCTTCGCACGGCACGTACAGCATACTCCGCCCTTACATGCGAAGGGCAAATCAATATCCGTCGCCAAAGCAGCATCAAGAATGGAGACGCCTTTCTCAGGAATAGTAACTTCACTTTTACGGCCATCAATGATCACACTTACTTTGTGCTTAGGACCGGATGGTTTCATATCGTCTTCTTTATGTGTGTGTTTAGAAGCAGCAATAGAAGCATCCGTAATGAACAACTCGAAATGAATATGATCTTTGGCAAGCCCCTTACTCTGCAAGAAGTCTTGCACATCCATGATCATTTGCTCAGGCCCGCAAAGAAAGGCATCATCAAAGCGGTCGGTTGCCAAAGGCCCATCAAACAAGTCTGTACATTTTTGAGTATCTATGCGGCCATTGAAAATTTCGCTGTCCTGTTGCTCACGGCTAAGGATGTGAAGCAAGTTCAACCGCTCGCCATAAATATTCTTTAAATCTTCAAGCTGTTCTAGAAACAAAACACTGGAGGTCGTGCGATTTCCATACACCAACGTCACACTACTTTGGTGCTCTGTTTGCAGTATGGTTTTGATGATTGAGAAGATAGGAGTAATACCACTTCCTGCAGCTACCATCAGATAACTCTTATGGTTATCTGGTGATAACGGTGTGAAGAAACGACCTTGAGGAACCATCACGTCGAGGGAGGCACCCGACTTCAGATTCTCGTTAGCAAAAGTCGAAAATTTCCCGCCATTAATTTGCTTGATTGCTACACGTAGATTAGCATCACCAACTGCGCTGCAGATCGAATAAGATCTTCTAAGCTCTTCTCCATCAACATCAGTCTTCAATGTTAAATGCTGACCTTGCGTAAAGGAATAGTCTGACGCCAGATCTTCAGGCACTTCAAATTCAACTGAAATAGCGTCTTCAGTTTCACGTATTACATCTGCAATCTTCAGAGAATGAAAAATAGTCATCTATGGCATCCTAAACACATTTGAAATAGTCGAAAGGTTCTAGGCAGTCGTCACACTTGTATAAAGCCTTACAAGCAGTGGAGCCAAACTCACTCACAACTCTGGTATTTGTTGATTTACATTGCGGGCATCCGACAGGATCAATACCCAGCATCGCCCCTTTGCTTCCCGCAGATACTGGAGGCGCAATCCCATACTCCTGCAGGCATTTTTTCCCCTTGTCAGTAATGAAGTCACTTGACCATGCTGGCGACAAAACTGTCTTTACTTCGATTTTTTTGTATCCGTGCAAGAGGAGAGCAGAACGAACATCCTCGGCAATTACATCCATTGCAGGGCAGCCGGAATAGGTCGGCATTATTGAGACTTGCACGCCACCCTCTTCAAATTCGATGTCCCGGACAATACCCATGTCTTCAATGGCCAAAACCGGGATCTCAGGATCCTTGACCATCTCCAAAATCTTTTTGACGTTTTCCTCGTCATAAACGGGTTCGAGAACTTGCATTGGATCGCTTACCACTTTGCATCCGGATAGGCACGCGGAAGGAATTGCATTTCTGCAAGTAAAAAGCCCAAATGTTCAGAGTGTTTTCCAACACGACTACCCCGAACTGACCATGTATCTTCAGGACGTTTCAATGTAGCTTCTTCAAGAATTGAATTGATCATTTCGTCCCAACGGGGACGCAATGCATTTACGTCAGCACCTATACCGGCAGCCACCATTGCATCTTCTACTTCATCCATATCGAACATTTCAGGCACAAAGCCCCAAAGTTCATCAATAGCCGCCTGCATTTTTTCGTGACTTTCTTCCGTACCGTCGCCCAGCCGGATGACCCAGTTGGTACTGTGACGGCGGTGATAGGTAATTTCTTTAAGCGATTTTGCAGCTATTTCTGAAAGTGTTTTGTCTGAAGAGTCCAACAGGGCTTCAAATTGCAAATACTGAAAGCAGTCAAAGAACATCTGGCGCGCCATAGTTTTAGCAAAATCGCCATTTGGCTGTTCAATTAGGAGTAAATTACGCCATTCTTGCGTGTCCCTAAAAAACGCGAGTTTATCTTCATCACGACCCGCGCCTTCCACTTTACCAGCGTGATCAAGCAATAGACGCGCCTGACCGATCAAATCAAGTCCCACGTTCATTAGGGCCAGCTCTTCTTCAAGCACTGGTGCTTTTCCACACCATTCTGCAAGCCGTTGCCCCAAAATCGCGCAGTTATCACCTAGTCTCAGCAAATACTCAAAGTGCATTTCATTTTCAGTCATAAATTCATTCTCACTTTCAGCGCTTACATATGTCCGACTTCATCCGGAATATTATAGAAAGTTGGGTGACGATAGAGCTTGTCATCATTCGGCTCATAGAAGCTCCCTTTATCTTCCGGGTTAGAGGCAATCACATCCGTTGCTTTAACGACCCAAATACTGACACCTTCACTGCGGCGTGTATAAACATCCCGCGCATTTGTAAGGGCCATTTCTGCATCAGCAGCATGCAAACTCCCTGCATGTTTGTGGTGTAAGCCGTTTTTACTTCGTATGAAAACTTCATAAAGTGGAAGTTCTTCTGCAGTTTTATTCTCAGACATAATCAATTCCTCGTTCTACGCTGCGTGTTTTTCAGCGGCACGTTTTTTCTGTTTTTCTGCATAAGCGAGCGCGGCATCCCTCACCCACTTTCCGCCTTCATGCGCATCACGGCGTGTTTGCAAACGCTCTCGATTGCAAAGTCCGTTACCTGCAACAACGTTTCTAAATTCATCCCAATCGATTTCGCCCCAATCGTAGCTTTGCTTTTCTTCATTCCACGCCAGCTTGTCATCGGGTACTTCGAGCCCCAAGAATTTAGCTTGAGGAACAGTCGCATCTACAAACCGCTGACGAAGCTCATCGTTGGAAGTTCGTTTTATTTTCCACTTCATTGATTGGCTAGAATGGTCACTATTTTTGTCATGAGGGCCAAACATCATCAAGGAAGGCCACCACCAACGGTTAATGGCATCTTGCGCCATTTCTTTTTGCTCTTTTGTACCATTAGCCATATTGATCATGATCTCATAACCCTGGCGTTGATGGAAACTTTCCTCTTTACAGACTTTAACCATTGCACGAGCGTAAGGACCATAAGAACAGCGGCATAAAGCAATCTGATTAGTGATAGCAGCGCCATCAACAAGCCAACCGATTGCGCCAATATCTGCCCAGTTAAGGGTCGGATAATTAAAAATCGAAGAATATTTTGCTTTGCCCGTGTGAAGCTGCTCATACATCTCATCGCGAGACACACCGAGTGTCTCCGCGGCGCTGTATAGATATAACCCGTGACCGCCTTCGTCTTGAATTTTCGCCATCAAAATAGCTTTTCTTTTCAAGGATGGAGCGCGGGTCAACCAGTTTCCTTCCGGTAACATGCCAACCACTTCAGAATGTGCATGTTGCGACATCTGACGCACCAATGTCTTCCTGTAACCGTCGGGCATCCAGTCTTTAGGCTCAATTTTTAATTCAGCATCAACCTTACTTTGAAATGCCTGCTCAAGCTGATCATTAGTATTATCGATAACAGTCACGCCCATTCTCCATCTAGCCTTGATTTGGAATAAATATGATACACATTTATAAAAATTGCAACTTTTTTTGTATCATAACAAATTTTTTCAAAAATTCTCATTTTTAGATATTCGACACTCTTGAAATTTTTTATACTCGCAGTAAATACGTGATGCAGATAGAAACAACATTTATGTTTCTGCGAGTGAGGATGACCAATGAAGCCGAGTCCAGAAGAGCTTTTTAAAAGGAATATCGAGTGGGCAAGTAGTAAGCTCGCTACAGACGATAAATTTTTTAGTAAACTCAATGATATTCAAACACCCAATTACCTTTGGATTGGATGCTCTGATAGTCGTGTCCCTGCAAATGAGATCGTAGGCATGGACCCCGGTGAGTTGTTTGTTCATCGAAATGTTGCGAATATTGTCCCGCATAGCGATGCCAACTGCCTTGCGGTGATTCAATATGCTGTTGAGGTACTCGAGGTCGAACACATTATTATCACAGGTCATTACAACTGCGGCGGTATTCGTGCCGCCCTTGATGACAAAGATCATGGCCAAATTGACAATTGGCTTGCAAACATCAAGGACGTCCTCAAAGAAAACTACAAAGAAATCATGGACCTAAAGACCGAACAGCTGCAGGTAGACCGCCTTTGTGAATTAAATGTTGTAGAACAAGTTCGTAATGTTGCTAGAACAACAATCGCACAAAGAGCGTGGCGGAATGGCAAAGAGCTTACAGTGCACGGGTGGGTATATGACCTAAAAGACGGCTTGCTTCGCGATTTAAAAGTCGACATCAACAATGCACAACAAATACACGAAGCCTACCGGATCAACAGCAAATAATGTAAATTAGGCAACAGCATTTTTTTGCATTAGTCTTTTTTTGCCTGCTTGTGTCATGCGTTCTCGATCACTTATGACGAGAGACCTAATTGCATTAGTTGCAGCCGAAGCGTCGCCTTTAGAAATTTTTTCTGTGATTAGACTGTACCAGCGCGTCGTACCAAGGGCGTCAATGGACTGAACCGGCCTCATCTCTTGGCAATGCCTTAATATTAATTGTACGGCTTCCCGGGTACGAACCAAAAATTCGTTTTCGCAATTATCAATTAGGCTCAAATGAAACGAAATTTGAGCCTCTTTGACTTTCGAAGCACATCCCTCATTCCAAGCCTGCTCCATTTCATGACAGTGCTTTTCTAGAACCGAAACTCCCACGCCTTTACTGGGATTTTCAGCGAGTAATCGAGCTGCCTCCGGCTCTACCATTGCCCGTAGTTCAAACAATTGACGTACGACTTGCTCATCCAAATTTGAAACCGAATGCCAAGAAAGGATGTCAGGGTCCCACAAGTTCCAATACGCTCGCACGCGAACCCTTGTTCCTGCCCGCTGCCTTGCTTCAAGTAGTCCTTTTGCGGAAAGAACACGGAACGCTTCGCGAATAGCCGTCCGACTTCCATTAAACCTGTTGATAAATTCCGCCTCGTTCGGCAATTTCTCGCCTTGCTTCAATACCCCAGATACGATTTCTCGCCCCAGTTCATGAACAACTCGTCCGTGGATACCCGATCTAGGATATCCTCTCTCGACCATGTTCAGCATCAGCCCCCCCCTGAATTAATATCTGAACCCCATTACATTCCTAATTTATAATACTTTAACCATCTATAAATCAATATTTATAATTATAGTTTAAGTTCAATTCAATCAATGGAGGTGCCGTACAATAGAAATGCTCCATGTCCAGACATAAATGATAGGTGAAGACATCAAGTGACGAAACCAGCGACAACCTCATCACGGTAGGGGATGCTGCTTTGCGCCCCTAACTTTGTACATGCCAGCCCCGCGACCACTGTTGCAAATTGCAAAGACTTCTCTAGTGATTTGCCTTCAGACAAGGCAGCTGCGAAACCACCAATAAAGCTGTCCCCTGCTGCTGTTGTATCAACCACCGACACATCAAGCGCTGGAAGTTTAATGATATTAGCGCCGTCCACTGCAACAACACCTCGCCCCCCTAATGTCAGGACGCAACATAGGTCAAATTTTTTGGCAAGTATGCTGGCCAACTCTATTTCATCTGTTTGATCCAGCTGATGCTGGTCGGCCAAGGCCGCCGCTTCCAGCTCGTTCACAATCAGATAATCCAGATTGCGTAAGGCACTTTCTGGAATATCCCCAATGGGAGCCAAATTTAAAACGGTTTTGCATTTTACGTCTTTGGCACGGGCCAACAGCTTCCAATTCTCTTCAGCTGGCACTTCCATTTGAAGGAGAAGATAATCACTTTGCCCGAGTTGTTTGTCGGAAACTTGATCTGCACTCACGCTCGTGTTCGCACCGGAGTAGACAACAATGCTGTTTTCACCATTTCCATCGACCCAGATTGACGCACAGCCCGTTGGCAATTCCGACTTAGTAATATCGCTGGTTTCTATTTTATCAGCTCGCATAAGCGCTAACGCGGGGTCCGCATTTGTATCAGCCCCCACACACCCCACCATTTTCACCTCTGCGCCCGCCCTACGCGCTGCCACTGCTTGATTAGCACCTTTCCCGCCAGGAACTTGCGCGTATCCATTACCAAGCGTCGTCTCACCCGGCGCAGGGTGTGCGTTCATATGATAAACTTGATCAATGTTAATGGAGCCGAACACTGTAATCATTGAGCTTCTTTCATAAAGATTTCAGCTAGTATCCTTTAGTCACAATACTTAATCAAGAACGTCAAAAAAAAAGCTGCGTTTTGAACGCAGCCTTTTTGTACTTATTTCTAGTCTCTTAACTCCATGGAAGAGAATAAGTTTTCAGATTAGTGAAACTTTTCATCGCCTCAAGAACACCTTCTTTATAGCCAAGCCCGGAATCTTTGATCCCGCCAAACGGAGACATTTCAATCCGATACCCGGGTACTTCCCAAACGTTCACTGTTCCGACTTTCAACTCTTTGATAAAGCGCTGAATATCCGTCCAATTGTCAGTACAGACACCTGAAGATAAACCAAAGGCAGTAGAATTGGAGATACGAATAGCATCATCAATATCTTTAAAACGGATTACCGGTGCAACGGGCCCGAATGTTTCTTCGCGAACAAGCTTACAATCAAACGGCACGTGATCAACCACGGTTGGTGAATATAGCGCACCTTTGCGGATATTACCGTACATGAGCTTGGCCCCCTTGGAGACCGCATCATTTACGCGATCTTCAAACTGAATGGCTGAAGCCTCATTAATAACAGTCCCCATATCCATTTCAGGATCATACGGATTCCCGTATTTCATTTTTGCTGACTTTTCAGTTAGCAAAGCTACAAAATCGTCTGCAATGCTATCATCCACCAAGATGCGCTTGACTGCTGTACAACGCTGACCAGAGTTTTTAAACGCACCGGCAACCGCAAGATCCACAGCTTTTTCAAGATCTGCATCTTTCATAACAATCAGCGGGTCGTTACCGCCAAGCTCCAATATCTTACGTTTGTAGCCGGCTTTAGTAGCGATGTATTTCCCAATAGGCACGCCGCCCGTAAATGTAACAAGCTCCGCATCTTCATTGGTCAGCATTTCGTCTGCGATATCGCCCGGGAGACCCGTCACAACCTGAAACATTTCAGGCGGCAATCCAGCGTCATACAAAACATCGGCCAACAGCAACGCAGTCAGCGGTGTTTTTTCCGTTGGCTTGAGAACCATACAGTTGTTCGTCGCAATAGACGGTGCAATTTTATGTGCCACCTGATTTAGCGGGTGGTTAAACGGGGTAATCGCACTAATAGCAGTCAAAGGCTCACGCGTCGTAAAAATCTTACGCTCTTTTCCATGCGGAGTGATATCACAAGAATAGATCTCTCCGTCATCCATGATGCAAAGCCGCGCGGATAGACTGAATACATCATACGCCCGACCAACTTCATAAAGACTGTCCTTCTTACAAAGGCCCGCTTCTGACGTGATTACATCTGAAATCTCGTCTTTTCTGGACACCAGAATATCAGCAGCTTTCTGCAATATTTCGTATCGCTGATGTCGTGTCAGAGTTGACTGATATTCCGTAGCTACTTTAAACGCTTTACGAACATGTTCGACCTGTCCCATGGGAACAGTGCCAACCACGTCATTGCTAAACGGATTTACAACATCAATGCGCTCTTCGGTCTGAATTTTTTCACCGGCAATTCGCATTGCTTCATGTCGGATGTTTGATCCCTGATCCATGATGCCTCCTACTGCGCGAAGTTCAGCGCCATGTCAAAAATATCAAAATTCCGCAGACGGCGACCATCATCAATGGCGCCTGCAGGACGATTACACAGCAACGGAACTATTTGCTCGGAAATGCCACCGTGCGAGCGTAGAGGCTCTTTTAAGGCTGATAAGTCATGACGGCTTACGCTTGTACCGAGGACCTTATTCGCAGTTGAAACCAGAATAATATCACCTGTACGATCTTCAGGTAGCTCAAACTTGGCGCAGCCTTCTTCGCGAGAAAGGCTTTCCATAATACCGTCCAATGACTTGAAGCGTTCAATTACCTCTTCGCGTTTATCTGCAGGGATGTAGGCCGTTGCAAAGGATCCAAGTGCACCATGATGCACAACATAAGGATCTGTGATCGGCAAAATAACACGTGCTTCACCAGCGCCCAACCAATCGTCCAACACATCTTGCAGGAAAATAACATCTGGTTGTCCGTCAGAGCCAAATTTCGGCTTCATGCCATGATCAGCCGTGAGCGCGATAACAGCGCCGCGTGCATCGAGTTCGGCCATGTACTTATCAAGCATCGCATAAAAATCATTTGCGACTGGCGTGCCGGGTGCGTGTTTATGCTGAATGTAATCAGTTGTGGAAAGATACATCAAGTCAGGCTTAAATTCGTCCATCAGTTTTACACCGCTGGCGAAGATAAATTCGCTGAGTTCCGCTGAATAAACTGACGGAACTTCTCGGCCAATCCAACTTGCGGCATCATCGATACCATTGTCAGCTAATGTTGTTTCCGCAGATCTTTCAGATGAAAAACAAATAGCACGGCCGCTTGTTACATCAAGGCCATTCCCGAGCAATGTGCGGAGTTTGTCTTTAGCCGTCACAACTGCAATTTTTGCGCCCTCATCGAAGAAGGCTTTGAAAATGGTTGGAACACGTAAAAACTTTGGATCGTTCATCATTACTTCTGCGTCGGCATCGACGTCATAGAAATAGTTACCACAGATCCCATGTACTTTAGGAGGCTGGCCTGTGACGATGGACAGATTGTTAGGATTGGTAAAGCTCGGCACGACGCATTCTGCGCGTAAATCCGCGCCTGAAGCCAGTGCCTTTTTCATATATGGCATCACGCCATCTTTGATGGCTTGCTCAATATATGCTGGTTCACTGCCGTCTATACAGACGACGACGACTGGTTGCTTGGGCCAAGAATACTCGCGGCCATTGACCGTCACATTGTCTTTCGACATATATCTGTCCTTTACTCGTCAAAAATCTTTGCGGTTTAAGAAATCTTATAACGCAATCCGAAACGATGGCATATCACTGTTGCAGAATTATGGGGAGTATAGGAACAGATTATAAATAAATAAAATCGATATTAATAATCTGTTTTATAATTTTGACTTATACATCAAGAAATCTCGCTCACAAGATTGGCCCCGCGTGAAGCCATGAAGTATAGGCCCATGTAATGAGTTACATTTTGCGGGTGGGCTGCAACGTCAGGAAGGCCAGCATCCAGCGCAACTTCTTTTGGTAAATCGTATGTGGAACAACCTTTGTCATACACATGAATATTGGCAAGCCCTGGCATCATTTCATGATTACGGGCACTTAAACTGGTAAGCACGAAATCCATCACACAAATATCAGTACAAATGCCGACAACGAGTAAGTCTGTAATGGCGCCCGCTTTCACCCATTCGACAACTGCATTTGTGCCATCGGGATTAAAGGCACCGATGAAGCCATTGATGCAATCTTTACGAACTAAAGTTGTGTTCGCATCTTCTTCCAACCATTTGAGTTCAGGCACCAGCTCTTCTTCGCCTGTCCCGCTTTCACAATGCGGCGGATAGGGTGGCTCTTCTTTCCCCGGAACATGCGTATCCAGAAACGCCAGCATTGGCCAGTTATTTGCAGTAAAAACACGAGCGAGACGGTCCGTTTCCGATACCATTGTCGATACCTGTTCATTTGGAACAGGCGGGGCGAGATTACCCGCCCCTACCGTTGCAAATCCATTCACTTCATCAACAATAACAAGCCCGACACGCTTACAATCTGCCTTAAGGTCGAGCGACCCGAAAGCCAATGGCATTACATTGGAAAGTCCATTTGTTATGTCCTGAGTTTGCATGTTATCTCACCTGAAAATTATTTTAGCTGCATTGGCGTGATGGCTCGATTAGGCCCAATTCTTTTTCAACGTTAAGCGTACCACCACCTGTTTTACCAATATACATATTCATTGCCACATGGTGATCTTCTGCGGAGATACTTGCTTTACCCGTTGGGATATCGAAAGAAAGTCCCGCCATTCCGTCGATAAGCGCTTCTTTATCCACTTTACCCGCTCTCTCCATCCCGGCTTTCACTGCCATCAATGAATTGTAATGGGTCATAACGTAGAACGAAACGATAGCATCATCGCCTTCGCGCTTGCGAATTTTCGATACAAACTCCTGGACGCCAGCTTCTTTAGAATTAGCAACCATTGGAAGACCAGCATACATGCCTTCCCCTTTTCCGGCACCAAATGCACCAAGGTAGGTTTCGGCAAAACCCAAGAATGCGACAGTTACTTTTTTCATCAAACCGAACTCTTCAGCTTGCTTGATGAATGTAATGCCATCAGCACCTGGAAGGGCAAACAACAGAATTTTAGCACCCGAATTCGCGATTTTCCGAATAACGGAGGAGAAATCTTTCACACCAAACGGCGTATATTCTTCACCCAGAGCATCACCGCCCACTTGCTTGATCATTTCACCTGCAGCTTTAAACATATTGCGCGGCCACACATAATCAGCGCCAAACATATAATAGCTGTTCCCGATGCCTTGTTCTTTAAGGTACGGAATTAGGGGCGCCGTATCCTGATTTGGGACAGTATTGAAAGAGAACAAGTAACGATCACAAATACCCCCTTCATAATTCGTGGCATAAAGCAGAGGCGTCTTCAATCGCTTCATGGTACCGGCCATGGCATCACGAGCCGCAGATGTAATCGGGCCAGAAATCGCCATTGCATCATCACGCTGAATAACCTTACGTGCGCGTTCTACTGATGTTTTTGGGTCAGTTTTGTTATCTTCGTACAACATTTCAACTTTATGGCCGAGGATACCGCCGCCCGCATTGATTTCAGCTGCGGCTAAATCAAGGCCCACTTGAGCTTGCTTGCCAAAAAGCTCCAGTCCACCAGAGAAAGGCTGTACCGCACCGATCTTGATTGTTTTACTTGCAGCAATCGCTGGCATACCAATGCTACTAACCGCTACTGCGGCACTTGCTGATACAAGAAGTTTTCTACGCGTAATACTAATCATCGCCGCCCCCCATAATTTATTCGTTTACAAACAATAATAAATCATAAAAAATGATTTACATCTAGTCCTCAGATGCGATCTTTATGTCGAATTTTTTGACTACTTCAAGCGTTGTCACTAATTAATTGAAGTTTATTTGAAACTATGAGTAAAAAACAGGCATTATCTTTTGTACACTTATGGTTAATTTGTTTGCTTACTGACAATTCAGTTCACAATTTCGTATGTCTACTTATGTTTAAGAGTAATCAAAATGTCATTTCTTGAGCTTCGCTCAATCACCAAGAGATTCGGCGGCCTCAAAGCAGTAGACGATTTCTCTCTATCGCTTGAAAAAGGGAGCCTAACCGCCCTGATAGGGCCAAACGGTTGCGGAAAATCCACAACATTCAATTTGATAAGCGGCACCTTCACGCCGGACGATGGCAGCATTCACTTTGACGGTATCGATATCAGCTTGCTTCCAGCGCAACAAATCGCAAGGCTAGGTGTCGGGAGAAAGTTCCAAGTTCCGGCCATTTTCCCGGAACTCACTGTTTTTCAAAACCTGAAGGTCCCAACGTTACAGTCCAAATCATATTTCTCTCGCAGTGGGAGTAATCATATGCTTTTGGAAATCTTGTCTCAAATCCGATTGAATAAAAAATCGGACACCCCTGCTTCTCAACTCTCCCACGGTGAAAAACAATGGCTAGAGATTGGTATGATTTTGGCTCAAGCACCTAAACTTATATTGCTGGATGAACCAACTGCGGGCATGACAGCTACAGAAACTGCAGCGACAGCCGAGCTAATAAAAGACATAAACAAAAGCGGTGACGTCACAATTTTGGTAATTGAACATGACATTGGTTTTATTGAACAGCTGCAGTGCCCGCTAACAGTTATGGCCCGGGGGCAGGTTCTAAAATCAGGATCCTTTGACACCATCCGCAATGACAAGGAAGTCCAGGAACTTTATTTCGGGAAAGAGGCCTCAGCCCATGCTTGAGATCAAAGACCTAAAAGCCGGTTATGGCGAAGCCATGGTATTAAATGATTTTAGCGTCGAGATTTCTCATGGCCAAATAACCGCTCTAATGGGCCGTAATGGTATGGGAAAAACAACTCTGCTAAAGGCGATTATGGGGCTGATACCAATAAAGTCAGGAAGAATTTTATTCAATGATACCCCCATTGATAATTTACAAACTTACCTAATTTCCAAAGCAGGCGTTGGCTATGTTCCGCAAGGACGTGAAGTATTTGACGATTTCACCGTTTATGAAAACCTCCGTCTTGCGGCCCTCGGTTCTTCCAAGCAAAATTTGGCGTTGCTACCAAAAATCTATGACTGGTTTCCAATCCTGAAAGAAAGGCTTGATCAAAAAGCCGGAACATTTTCAGGGGGACAACAACAAATCTTGGCAATCGCCCGCGCCCTCATGACAAACCCAAAAATACTGCTTCTTGACGAACCGACAGAAGGCATTCAGCCCAGCATCGTTCATGAAATCGGCATCCAGTTATCACGCATCGCGTCTGAAACAGGACTTACAATCCTTCTGGTGGAACAGAATGTTGACATGGTAAAAACGATGGCTGAAGAAATCATATTTATGGAAAACGGAAAACTGACGGCCAGGTGCAGTGCCGCTGACCTTAAAAACGATGATGCTCTATTGCATCGATATTTGACCATATGAGGCGGTAATGATGGATATTTTAATACCGCTAATTGATGCGTCTTCCTATGTTCTGATCCTTGTCTTAATAGCACTGGGGTTGATGATTATCTTTGGCATGATGGGCGTGATTAATATGGCTCATGGCGAGCTATTTATGATCGGCGCCTACGTCATGGTACTTACGCAATCAGCAGGTCTCCCGTTTATTGTGGGTCTAATTCTAGCGCCTCTTTTAGTGGGTTTACTCGGCCTGATAATCGAAACACTGCTAATTCGTCATATCTACTTGCGCCCCTTAGATACTATTTTGGCAACATGGGGTCTCTCCATTGCACTTAAGCAAGGAATTGTTCTTATTTTTGGGCCCGAAGCTCAAAGTGTGACCAGTCCAATCGATGCTACTCTGATCATCGGTGATTTCTCATACCCCATGTACCGTCTGATTGTTATGGGCATCTCTGCATCCTTGATCGCTGGAACTTTCTGGTTATTTCTTAAAACGGATTTCGGCCTTATGGCACGTGCTGTAATCGCCAGACCAGACACCTCAGCCGCACTCGGAATAAATACACGCCGTCTTTACAGGTGGAGTTTTGTAATAGGAACTGCTCTTGCGGGTTTAGCCGGTGCTTTGATTGCTCCGACGATCAGTGTCGATCCACAAATGGGTCTCGGTTATTTGATCCCGGGGTTCCTTTCCATCCTCGTGGGAGGTGCCGGACCTCTTGCAGGCGTTCTCGTTGGCGGCGGCGCTGTTGGTGGCACCAGCAGTTTACTCACCGTTTGGATATCACCCGTCGCGGCACAAATCGCAGTATTCGTATTAGCCATACTTGTTATCCGGCTACGTCCAAATGGAATTTTGGGAGGCAAAATTGAAAAATAAACTCCCGGTCATAATTACATTCGGCAGCCTTGCGTTAATTCCGCTCTTTGTCGGGGATTATTGGATCAGTCAGTTGAACTATTACCTAGTCTACGGTCTGTTTGCTCTCTCTTTGTCGCTCGTATGGGGATATGGCGGCATCTTATGTCTCGGCCAAGCCATCTTTTTTGGCATCGGGGCTTATGTTATGGCGGTCACTACGAAAGGTATGATTTCGCCGATCTTGATGAATAGTTATATTGGATTGGCCTTAGCCATACTCTGTTCCGCCGCTTTTGCAGCTCTTTTAGGATCCTTTCTATTTGCAGGAAAGGGTATCAATGGAGCCTATCTTGCCATTGTAACGCTAGCAATCGCTATCGTCCTCGAACGTCTAATGAGTAACTGGTACCTTCTCGGTGGTTATAACGGTTTACTTGATGTTCCGCCCCTTAATCTTGGCGCTTTTGGCTATGACATTGAGCTTTGGGATAGCCTTCCAGCCTTCTACACTTTGTGGGTAATTGTCTTTTCAGTAGCAATAGGCCTGACATATCTGGTGCGGTCCGATTATGGCATTTTGCTAACTTCCATAAAGACAAACCCAGACCGCTTGGCTTATTTCGGTTTTAGTATTTTGAAACTCAAGTTGAGCGTATTTTGCTTAAGCGCAGCGATCGCAGGGCTCGCAGGTGCGTTGTTTGTAACCATTGATGGTTTTGCATCACCAACTCTCATTGGCTTTACGTTGTCGACTGAAGTTCTCATCTGGGTTGCCATTGGCGGTAAAGAGGTTTTACTCGCTGCGTTTCTTGGCGCAATTGCAACCAGGATTGCAGAAAGTTGGCTCTCCGAGATATTTGGAGATTATTGGATCCTGATTTTAGGGATCACCTTTATGGTAAGTGTGGTGTTACTTCCAAAAGGGTTGATAGCAACACCGTTAAGTCATATTGGAAAACGGCTTAGCATCAAGATCGACTAGTCCGTAACAGGTTCGTCTCGTTGACATTCACTTCTAAATTCACTGGATCTAATACCACACCATACCGCCGCTTAACTTGCTCAAGAGTATAATATCCAAGCACAACATCTCTTGAGACCTTTTCAGGATCGCGAGCTAAGGGGTTGCCATATCCACCGCCGCCCGGAGTTGAAACGGAAATGGTGTCACCTACTTTAATCTGAATATCCTGATCTTTGGATAGGTGCGGCGGAATGTAGTTGCCCGCCTCAGTGGAGACACTTACTTTGTTTAGTCCGCCATTTTCTCCGCCAAGAGCCCCAAGCGGACCATAGCGACCATGATCCATCACCATTGAAGCCCGTGCTGTGCCACGGCGCAGCTTAATCTTATAATTAACACCAAAACCGCCGCGCTGCTGCCCCGCCCCTCCAGATCCTTCATGAAGTGAGTATTCCTCAAACAAGACCGGATAATACTGTTCCATCACTTCAATAGGTGTTGTCTTCGAAATACCAATCGTTGAGCATCCATTAGTGAGGCCATCCGCCTCGGCATAGCCGCCATAGCCACCACCTGAGATCACATACATAACATACGCTTTATCTCGTTCCGGATCATACCCTCCAATAGCCAGATTGCCTGATGTGCCCGCTGGTGCAGCAAATAACAAATCAGGGATGACATCCACTAAAGCATTGAAAACGGATTCTGCAATACGCTGACTTACCTCAGCCGCACAGCCTGAAACAGGCCGTGGATATTTTGCATACAAAAATGTGCCGTCCGGGTCTTTGATATTTAGGGGGTCAAACGTTCCCGCGTTAATGGGGACTTCTGGAAAAATATGTTTAATCGCGAGATAAACAGATGATTTCGTTGTCGCTAGCACCGAATTCATTGGTCCCATACACGGCGCACTAGAGCCTGACATATCAAAGAACAACTCATCACCTTTAGATATGACTTTCATGTCTATCTTTAGGGGTTCATCAACGACCCCGTCAGAATCCACATAAGCGATGCCGTGATATTCACCATCTGGAATAGCTGAAATTTTAGCCCTCATTTGATCTGAGGCTCGTATTTTCAGTTCAGCAATCGCATCTGTAACAACAGTCTCACCGTATTTGTCGAGTAAATCAGTTAAACGTTGTTCACCCACAGAAAGGGCCGCTGCTTGCGCTTTAATATCGCCAATACGCTGATCTGCAATACGAATATTGGATTGTATTATGGACAAGATTTCCTCGTCCAAAACGCCTTCTTTGAATAATTTTACCGGTGGAAGGCGCAAGCCTTCTTGTTCTACTTCGGTTGCGTTTGCTGAAAACCCACCCGGAACCGCCCCGCCGATGTCCGGCCAATGCCCCGTGTTGGCAAGCCAAGACCAGAGTTTACCTTTATAGAAAAACGGCCGGACGAATTTCACATCCATCAAATGTGTCCCGCCAAGGTATGGATCGTTGACAATATAAATATCGCCTGGCTTCACGTTCTTCGCCCGCTCAATCACAGCCTGCGTTGAAAATTGCATTGTCCCGACGAAGACAGGCAGTCCCAGTTCTCCTTGTGCAATCAGCTCCCCGGTTTCAGCAGCATATATTCCGTCGGACCTATCCAGCGCTTCCGAGATAACAGGACTAAAAGCTGCACGGACAAACGCCAAGTCCATTTCGTTACAGACTTGAATAAGACCATTTTGAATTACGCCAAGAGTAATCGGATCAAGCGCACTCATCTCACACCTCCACAATCAGGTTGCCAATTTCATCCATCGTCACAGAACAATTTGGCTCGATTACAATTGTTGTATCTTGTTGTTCAATGATCGCTGGACCCGTAAAGCCTAAGGATACCGGCAGCAATTCACGTAAATAAATTGGTGTGTCAAACCAGTCACCATCGAACATCACACTTCTGTGTGCTCTCAACGCCTCAACCAGTTTTGATTTATGTTTATTTCCGGATAGAACTGACAGCGGGAAACTCTTTCTCCGCCCAATAACGGCCGTATGTAAATTAACCAACACAGCTTTAATTTCAGGAAGTTCTACAGCAAAACGAGCCCAATACACTTCATCAAAGCGTTTTTGCAATTCCTCAAGCGAGACATCTGGCCCACTAATTTCAACACTCAACATGTGGCTTTGCCCTTGAAACTGCATTTCTGCAGAAAAGAGGAATTCCATATTCTCAATCGCCACATTGTCGTTCTGGATCATTTTTTCGCCGTCAGAGATTTGCCGCTTGATTATGTCGTACACATCCGAAATCTGAAGGGAAGCTAACGGTGTATTTATTGTGTTCACAAAATCATGACGCAAATCGGAGACAACGCACCCAAGTGCATTTGTAATTCCAGGTTTGGCAGGCAGCACGACTTTTGGGATTGCAAGCTCTTTGGCTAAAGCCACACCATGAAGGGGGCCAGCACCACCAAAGGCAAATAATGCAAAGTCTCGTGGATCATGACCACGAGACAAGCTCACCATGCGAATTGCCCCCGCCATTTTGTTGTTCGCGACTTGCAAGACCGCCGCCGCAGCCTCTTCTGCGTTCATATTAAAATATGCGCCAATTTCAGTTTCAAAAATCTGTCGAACATGCTCAAGCGAGATTGAATTATCGACAGAGAACAGCGCGTCAGCGTCCAAACGTCCCAAGATCAGATTTGCATCTGTAATTGTTGGAAGACTTCCGCCTCTTCCATAGCAAATGGGGCCAGGAGAAGCTCCTGCACTTTTCGGGCCCACTTGAAGCATGCCCGCATCATTTACAAATGCGATCGATCCACCGCCGGCGCCGATCGTATGAACATCAACCATTGGCACGTGAATGGGCATGCCATATTCAAGATCTAGTTCTGCTGTAACCTGCGGCACACCGTTTTCTACCAGCCCAACATCTGAACTTGTACCTCCCATATCATAGGTAATCACTTTCTCGATCCCGGCAGCACGGCAGGTAGCCGCTGCCGCCATAACCCCAGATGCAGGGCCCGACATAACAGTGCTGACCGCGCTTTCTGCCACAAGGCGTGCAGAAACACTGCCCCCATTTCCTTGCATGACCAACAGGTCATGGGCAAATCCCTGATCCTCGAGTTCTGATTGAAGACGTGTAATATACCTATCAAGTACAGGGCGAATTGCCCCGTTTATTGCGGCCGTTGTTCCTCGTTCATACTCTCGGTATTCTGATAAAATCTCATGCCCAGCTGTCACGAAGGCATTAGGCCACATTTCTTTAGCGATTTTTAAAGCACGTTTTTCGTGAATTGAATTTTTATATGAATGCAGAAAATGAATAACCAGACTTTCGACACCTGCGTTAATTAGCTCAACAATTGCAGATTTAAGTTCAGCTTCGTCTAGCGCCTGTACGATGCCACCATCAGCATCAATACGTTCAGTTACTTCAAGGCGCACATCACGAGAAATAAGCGGACTGAACTGACCTTTCAAACCGTAGGGTGTTGGTCGCGTTCGGCGTCCAAGTTCGAGCACATCACGGAACCCTTTCGTGGTAATCAGACCAACTTTAGCTATCTTGCGTTCAAGTAATGCGTTCGTTGTGGTCGTCGTGCCGTGACTGATTGCTGCAACATCCGAGAGTTCAGCTCCGACATTCTTTATTGCTGAAATCACGCCAAAGGCTTGGTTGTCCATCGTTGTCGGTACTTTTGATACTTCAATAGACCCTGTCTTTGGATCAACCAAAATCAAATCCGTGAACGTGCCGCCAACATCGACCCCAATTACTTTACCTGTCATGTGTCATCCAAACGAAAAAATTAGCGAAGTCCGTCAAATTTTGAAATTTCGTCAGCAGCCAAACCGCCTAGCCGTGCGTGTACACGTCCCCCCGTAGTCATCACCAAGGCGAATAGAATTTCACTCCTCCGCGGACTATCAGGAAGCCCGACTTCCATCGCGTCAAAATGACTACGCACATAAGATGCGTCCTTGTGGGAAATTGGGATTTCCAGCTTCGCCCCCATACCGCCAACTTTTTTACTAGAGGGAACAATAGCCAGTGCTTGCCCCAACGCTTCTCTCATGGCGTATCCGCCGGCAACGTGCCACGTTGCCCCGTGTTCCATCTCACCATCTTCACCAACGATGGCGCCTTTGCCATAGCTAGTGATGGCTTTAGGATCATTACCCAAGGCCTCAATTAGTTGCGTTGCAAGCTTCAATCCAAGCGGTTTAAGGGCTTCCATTAAGGGCTTTATGTCTTCCACATATGCACCTGCATAGGGGTTTTCGATAACGGCAACGATAGATCCGCGTAAAATAGGGGCATCACGTGTTGGTCCGCCTTCATGGTAAACTTCTTCTATTTGTGTGGAGATTTTCCGCACTTTGACCAATTCAGTCATGCTACTTCCCTTTGAATATATTTAGTCATAGAGGACAGGCTTCTCACATCTCCCTGCAATGCAAGATAGGCCCCATCTATCAAACCGGATTGATATAAACTCGTGGCTGTTTTCAAGCCGTTTTCCAATGCGTTGCTGCGCGATTTCTCATCCAGATTGCCAACGAAAATTGTCACAGGCATATCCCCCAAATCAGTATCATCCCGAATGGTCTTTGCAGGTTCTTGTTTTATCGCCGTATTCTCAACCCAAACATCCCCAGCGATTATTGTTGCAGCAACATCTGCCAACGCGGAAGTTTTAGCCAATACTGTCACTGCATCGGCGATACCAGGGGACAAAGACCGCCCTCGCCAGCCAGAAGTTGCGATGCCTCCTACATTATCTGCGGAAGTAAGTTCAAAACAGGCATCTATATCAGGGGCATCCTGATTATTGACAACGCCTCCAACGAAACGCGCATTATCGTTCAAATATAATGCGATATCACCGCCATTATTCACGTAGAGTTTTTGTAAATCACGCCCCTTAGCCATTGATGCCAACACAGCATCAGCAACTGCCCCAGCAACGGCGGCCATTGGCGTTACAAATCGACCTTCTGATACGCGGTACGCAGCATGCCACATTTGTTGAGATATCAATCCAAGTTCCGGGAGTATTTTCCCATCAACTGGTTTTCGCAAAAAATCGAGATCTATGACAAGGCTTTGTAAAACCGTTTCAAAAAACTGAGCCCCTTGATGATAAGCCGCTTGGACTTCATCTTCAGCACCAAACGCCTCAGCCATAATATCGATAGGGCCATGCTGCAAATGCAGTCGCCTTCCATCTTCCATTATTTGTGCCGATGCCTGCCCAACCATGGCCTATCCTTCTCGCTCAAGCCATTTTATGTCGTTTTGTTTAAGAACGTCATCCAACGAAACAATACTCTCCATATGCCCACCAAGGGCTTCAAAATCTTCGCGCCTCAGTGTAAATTCAATAGGTGCCACCAAAGCAGGCGTTGGGACATACCCGAAAGAATTTTCCGGCATATCCATGACATCGACAAGCATTGTGATACCACCGCCCGGCCAGATATAAGTTGGTGCGCCACCAGATGTAACTTTCGTGAGCGTTTCTTTCACTGATCTCGTCAACCGAACCGGATTTTCCGTAACTCCGGCGCGAAGAGAGCCGCCAGCCCCCGCCATAAACATAACAGTGCAAAGGGCCGGTTCGCAGTTTTCAGCTATGCGATCAACGATCACTCTAATTTGGTCCGGCATCGGTGCAGGTTCTGGAATAAGATCCTTGTTTAGGACAAACCACGCACTGTCTTGACCCGTGGTTGACACCATTAAAAGAGTCATACCTTCATGAGCCTTCTTGGGGTCAATCTTCGAAATAATATCCAGCGGATTGGTTATGTTTGTTCCGCCCCAACCCGCGCCGTGATCCGCAACTTGAAAATAACGTCCCGGCGTCGATTTCCGGCCCCTGACCCGTATCCCTGAATAAGGCATTTCAAGAAATTGACCTGCTTGATGTTCAGTTAAAACGCCAGTGATGTGATCATCAACAACGATCACTTCATCTACTTTTCCGTGCCACTGTGGGGCAAAAATACCAATTGTTGCAGAGCCGCACCCCACACGCATGCGCTCTTCTTTATCACCATCAATTATTGGTGCTTTCCCAGCCTGTACGACAAGATTTGCACCACCATCAACATCTAACGCTACTGCGTTTTTGTTGCAGAGATTAAGTAGCGTATCACAAGTAATACGCCCCTCCTTCTTGGAGCCCCCCGTAAGGTGCCGCACTCCGCCAAGGGAGAGCATTTGGCTACCGTATTCCGCCGTCGTCACATGACCAACTTGTTCGCCATCTGCATAAACGGCTGCTGTCTCAGGTCCAACATAGCGGTCTGTATCAATTTTTACTTTCACACCGCAATAGCTGAAGACACCTTCTGAAACAACGGTAACAGTATCAACGTCGTCTATTTTTGAGCCGATAATAAACGGGGCAGGCTTGTAGTCAGGATAGGTTGTTCCGGATCCGACCCCGGTTACAATACTATTCTCAGGGGTAACTACTTCACCGCCCCATTGCTGTGACCCATCCGCAAATTGAATGTGTTTTCCTGTACTTTGCATGACGACCAGCGGGTCCACGCGCAGTAAAACACCATCCGAATTTGCGTACCGATCACAAGCACCCGTTTGTCCTTTGCGTATGCGGCATAGGACGGGGCAAGCATCGCAGCGGATCAATCCAGTATCGATACTATCGGCCATAACGTGCCCCCAATTTTTCAAATTTGGCTTTTAATCTGTGAGGCAACAACGGGGCTTCAGTAACGCGAACACCTGTCGCATGACGTACCGCTCCAAATATTGCTGGCGGCGTTGGCACCAATCCCGGCTCGCCAACCCCTTTTGCACCGAAGGGTCCAAGAGGTTCTTTCTCTTCAACGATAAGGACTTCCATTTGCGGCATGTCCCCAACAGTCGGGATCAAATAATCGTGCAGATTTTCAGTTTTTCCGGGAATATACTCCTCCATCAACGCTAGCCCGAGACCTTGTGCAATCCCGCCGTGGATTTGTCCTTCCACCTGTTGAGGGTTAATGGCATATCCCACGTCATGTGCCGCAACGATCGCCTTAACTTTTGTTGTTCCAAGATCTGTATTCACTTCAACAAGCGCTATTTGAGCCGCAAAACCATATGTGGCATATGGCGTCCCTTGCCCATTTTCATCAAGGGGTGTTGTGGGAGGATCAAAGGTGCCGTTTCCCATAAACACCATGTCCTTGTGGCCAGCATCAAGTTTTGACAAATCAATCTCGTGTCGTTCTGCCTCATCTTCAACGACAAGAATTGTTCCCTGTAAAATCAGTTGAGCATCGTCCCCCGCATTAACATGACGCAGGATTGTTGATCTAAGATCCCGCCCTGCCAACTCAGCCGCTTTGCCAGAGACAAAAGTTTGACGCGACGCGGAGGTTTTCCCGGCGTCTTCAGTAAGATCGCTATCTCCCATCACATAGGTAAAATCTGCGACTGGCAATCCTAGCGCGTCTGCACAGATTTGCGGCATTATTGTATTGGAGCCCTGACCGATATCCACAGCACCATTGAACAAAACAAGCCGCCCATCGACACCAATACCTACTTCCATTTTGGAAGGATTGGAGAGCGATGTGTTCCCAATACCATACCACATTGCACCGATGCCGACCCCTTGCCGCAAAGCTCCTGTTTGATCTGAATTAAAAGCTTCCACGGCAGCATTCAATTCCGCCCAACGAGGCTTAAGGGCTTCCAAACACGGACCCATTCCAGCGCTTGCCTTTAACACCTGACCAGTTGCCGTTTCTTGACCCGGTCGGATTGCATTTTTTAGTCTAAATTCCAATCTGTCTAAAGACAGCTGTTCAGCCAGATCGTCCATCATACATTCGTGCGCGATCGCTGCTTGCGGTACGCCAAATCCACGAAATGCTCCCGCTGGCGGGGCATTTGTAAAGAATCCGCGTCCGGTTACATGAACGTTGGGAACAAAATACGGCCCACTACCATGGACAGGAACTCTTCCTGCAACTGTCGGCCCCCAAGATGCATAGGCTCCGGTATCAAAATCAGCGGTCATCTCTGCGGCGACGAGGAAACCTTCTTCGTTGGCTGCAAATTTAGTGGAAATTTTTGAGGGATGTCTCTTTGTACTCGCTGCCATACTTTCTGGTCGCTCGTAAACGTAGGCAATTGGAAGGTCATATTTCATAGCCGCTACTGCAAGAATAGGCTGTATTGAAACATCCAGCTTTCCGCCAAAGCCACCACCACATGCTGTCGGAACAACACGAACACGATCCTTGTCGATTTTCAGAACACTTGCAATTTCATCACGGTCCATATGGACTGCTTGCGTCGATGCATAAACTTCAACCCTATCGCCGACACGTTGCGCCCAACCGGCCTCAGGCTCAATATAAGCATGTTCGACAAATCGGGTTTCAAAAGCACCTTCGCTAGAGGCAGTCGCATTTTCAAAAGCTACTTCTGTTCTGCCCTTTTTCACGTGCCCGTTTATCAAAAGATTTCCTGGCTTATCGTCATGTAACTGTAAGGCGTTTTCGTTTTTCGCAGCATCCACGCCTACAACAGGTTCAAGTTCTTCAAACTCGATTGAAAAATCTGAAAGCTGTGTTGAGTTAACACCCTCTTTCGTTCCAACAACAGCAATCACAGCATCGCCACGATACCGAACAATACCTTCTGTTAGAACAGGTTGATCTTTACCAACCGGATAAATCCCAAACCGGTTAAAAGGAATATCCTGGTGTGTCAGAACATCACGTATTCCATCTAATGCCGCGACGGCGAGAGCCATATCACCTAAGACCACACGAGCATAGGCGAAAGGAGAGCGTAAAATTCGAACCCAAAGAGCATTTTGGGGAATGCCGTCAGCGCCAAATATCTCCGTTCCATCAAGTTTTTCGACTGCGTCAAGCTTGATGATTGAGGTTCCTACCGCTTGTCCGGTTCCAGGCATTTCCTCTTCAACAAAATTGTAAGCGTCAAGAATTGCCTCAACAATTTTCTGATATCCTGTACAGCGGCATAAAACGCCGCCCAACGCGTCGTGCACTTCGGTTTTCGTTGGATTTGCATTCGTTTCCAGCAAGCTAGTCGCGGCCATCAACATACCCGGAGTACATATTCCACATTGAACCGCCCCATGACGTGCGAAAGAATTCTGCAGTGCCGACAATTTTCCGGATCGCGCAAGCCCTTCAACCGTTGTGATGACTTTTCCCTCGGCTTGGGCAACAGGCATCAGGCAAGCGCAAACTTGCTCTCCGTCCAGAAGTACGGTGCAACTGCCACAATCACCAGCATTACAACCTGTCTTTGTTCCAGTTAGCCCAAGATCATTTCTAAGAACATCAGACAAACGCGTTACAGGGCTGGATGCAATTTCATATTGCTCTTCGTTCACTATCAACTTCATGTCCTGCGCCATTACCGATCCCCCCAACTATCCAAAAGCTGGCCAACCAAATTGCGTGCAGCAATCTGCCTGTATTCACTAGTTGCCCGAACGTCATCTATGGGCTGAAGGTCTGAAAAGAGTTCAGCGGAGAGTAGAAGAGATAATTTGGAATTCTTGGGCTGACCTATGAGCAGCGTCTCTAGCCTTTGTAGCCGCTTGGCGACTTCAGAGCAGGCACCAACTGACAGTTTACAATGCGTTATTATCCCATCGTCATTCCAGCCAAGCACGCCAGATACCATCGCCAGTGAAATAACAAGATACTGCCGTGACCCAAGTTTTAGAAACTTTCCGGACGAATAAGGGCTTTTTACTTTGGGAATAATAAATTTCGTCAGGATCTGGTTCGAATTCAATTGGATCGCACGATTTCCAACGACAAAATTCTCTATAGGAATTTTGTGGCTTCGAACTCCATCACTTATTTCAACAATGGCGCCTAAACTTATAAGCGCTGGCATGCCATCTGCAGCCGGAGAAGCATTGCAAACATTTCCCCCGAGCGTGCCAGCGTTTTGGATTTGGCGTCCCCCGATCTCTTTCGCCGCAGCTTTGAGACCATCGAACATTTGAGGCAAATTCGCCGCAATGATATTTGACCACTTTACTGTCGCACCAATATGCCAGTCATCCTCGGTCTCTCTGATTTCCTTTAGGGTATCAATATTGGTGATATCGAGAATGTCATCAGAAAGTGCACGCCCCACTTTCCCTGGATAGTAATCTGTTCCGCCAGCCAAAACCTTCCAGTCTCTTTGCTCCATTACAGCAAAAAGGTCTCCCAATTCCGTTGGCCGAACATATTCTCCCATACATCTCTGCTTTCATTCGTATGCATACAAACGTTATCGTAAACTGCTTAAGCTACCAACAGTTAATTCAGAAAATTGCAAAATTATACTTCTATTCCCGCCCCTCACATAATAAAACTAACGTATTCTACGAGTTGAGTTTTAGCTGGAAAGCCTACACGAAATGTCAGTAAAAAAAGAACAACTTGAAGCAAAATGGGGTCAGCATCTTGGATGTGAATTTGATAAAGAATACATGAAAACTCTGATTAGGTTTCTCACGACTGAAACCAACTCGAACAAAATAATATACCCAAAAAGCAAACGTATATTCGCTGCGTTTGAACACACCCCTTTTGGCAAAGTCAAAGTGGTTATTCTAGGTCAAGATCCCTATCACGGCCCAAATCAAGCACATGGGCTCAGTTTTTCTGTGCAAGAAGGCGTTCGCGTTCCACCGTCCCTTCGAAATATATACAAGGAACTTAACAGAGATCTCTTGCTGCCGATCCCTTCTAGCGGGTCACTTCTATGCTGGGCCGATCAAGGTGTCCTTCTCCTTAATAGCGTTTTGACAGTTGAAGAGGGCAAAGCCGGTTCACATCAAAAAAGGGGGTGGGAGGAATTTACGGACGCTGCCATCTCAGCCCTCAATCAACATCGAGAGAACCTTGTTTTTCTCCTATGGGGAAACCATGCAATTAAGAAGGGAGAAAGGATTGATGGAGGCAAGCATTTCATTCTTACAAGCGTTCACCCATCCCCCCTATCGGCTCATAGGGGGTTCATCGGGAACGGGCATTTCTCTTCTACTAACGTACATCTAAATAGAACTGGTCAAACACCCATTGATTGGGCTATTCCTGAAAACCAAACGTCACTTTTTTAGAAGTAAAAGAACGAACTAGGAGACCAGCAATGAGAGCCACATTTTTTGAAACCATGCCCCGAATAGTCGGACATCGTGGCGCATGTGGTTTGGCACCAGAGAATACCCGTGCCTCTTTTCACAAAGCAGCTGAAATAGGGACTAGGTCCATTGAAATTGATGTCATGGTTACGGCTGATGATCATTGCGTCATCTGCCACGACATGAGCGTGGATCGCTGTACAAATGGCAAGGGTCCAGTACTTCTCAAGTCCCTAAATGAAATTAAGTCTCTGGATGCTGGTAGTTGGTTTTCAAGTGAATATAAAGGCGAACAAATCCCTACACTTGCAGAGGCCATTGAGATCGTACGCAGTCACGAAATGAGTCTGAACTTGGAAATAAAACCGACAGACGGTTGGCAGGTCCCAACAGCAAAGCTCGTTGGGCAAGAGTTGAAAGAAAAACTACCTTCAGATCTCCCAGTCCTTCTCTCATCATTCAATATTGAAGCATTGGTAACAATTGGAGACATGCTTCCCCACCTGCCTCGCGGCTATCTTGCAGATACCATTCCGGACGAATGGGAACGACGCCTCAGGGAAGCAAGGGCAGATAGCCTGCATTGCAGCCACGAGTTTGTTACGGAAGACGCCGTTAAAGCAGTGAAGGACGCGGGTTATCGCTTTCTTGTGTTTACAGTGAACGATATAGAACGGGCCAAGCAACTTCTTGATTGGGGTGTGGACGCGATTATCACCGACTTCCCAGACAGGATGCTTTCGTGAAACCCTAACCGGCATCCACGGTTAGCAATAGAAAAGCATCTGCATCCAACTGACGGATTATGAAGTCAACTGGATGCATAAGATTTGTCCTTAAAGATTACTTGCAGGATCGAAACGTTTGTTCGATTTATCCTTCTCGCTTTTCTTTGCTTTCTTTGCTGCATTATTTTGCGCTTCACTCTCTGCAACAATTGGATAAGCCACTGACGTAATCATGGAGTTGATACGACGCAAATCGCTCAGTAAGCCAAGGTGCATAGCACTCGACACTTCGTCCATGTGCTCGTTACGGCGCAATCGTTCCAAATGCGCATTTACAGCCAGATGTTCCTTATCACGCAGCGCCTGTTTTTGCTCAATCAAGCTTCGGGCGGCCGCGTTCTCTTTCGTCATAAAGACACTAAAAGAAAGTTTAAGGTTAGCAAGGACCATATCAAACAGTTTGTTATGATCTTCTGTATCTTCTTTTGAAAAGGCGACTTGATGATTGGTGCTGCGCTCTAACAGCTCTGCCATATTCAACACAACGATATTCCCCACATTCTCCATATTCGTAGTGAATGTCATAATATCCGTGCAGCGTTTTTCGTCTTCTTCTTCTAGCATTTCACGGCCAAGTTCCGTCAAATAGCTTTTCACGCCTGCATTGAATTCCTTGATACTATCATCAGAATCTCTCACTTTTTGTAATAGCTTTGTATCGTTCTTTTTGAATGCCTCGTGAAAATCGCGGAACATTTTCTCGACGATATCTCCCATCCGCAGCGTATCTCTCACTGCGTTTGCCATGGCAAGTTGAGGGCTTGCTAGAGCGGCGCGATCCAAGTGGATTGGGCGTGGCGCGGCGTTATCATTATCAACCTTTTCCGGCAGAAGAAGTTCGGTCAACCGCCCAAGAGGTCCAGTAAAGAAAATGAACACTGCAGCTAAGGCCAAGTTAAAACCAGTATGGAAGTTTACGATCTGACGTGCTGGGTCGGCGGTCAATTTCGCAAGCTCTGACCCCATGATACCTAGGAAAGGCAGCACAACCAGAACTGCGATCACACGGCAAATCAAATTACCAAGCGGCGGGCGTCGTGACGGCGCATCCGCGTTCATTGTCGCGAGTACTGGCGGCAAGGCTCCACCCAAGTTTGCCCCAAGGATCATGGCAAGTGCCACATCCATTGGAACGCCGCCGGTTGCAACCAACGTCAGAATAAACAAGACCGTCGCCAAACTGGAGTGGGCAACAAACGTTATCAGGGCACCAATTATAACGGTTAAAAGAGGTTCACCAGATAACGAGCTAAAGACAAATTGTGCAACTTCAGAATCCCTGATCGGCCCAGACGCTAAAACCAGCAATTTAAGTGCGGTTAGCATCATCCCTAGACCAAGTAATATCCGGCCCAAGTTTTTGGCACGTGTGGATTTAGCGGTAGAGTGACGTATAAATCCAACGAATAGAAGAATAGGTGCCAGCCACGATAAGTCGAAACTCAATACCTGCGCGACTAATGTAGTCCCAACATCAGCACCTAACATAACAGCGATGCCAGCAGAAGCTGCAACAAGCCCCCTGCCAGCAAATGACGCTGTCAGGAGTGCCGTTGCAGTACTACTTTGCAAAAGCATGGTGACCCCAAGGCCACCAAAGAATGAATTCACTCTGTTTTTCAGACTGAAGTTCAGGATCTTTCCAAGCTCTCGGCCATATGCCCGGGTAACACCCGTGTTGACCATTCTCAGGCCCCAAAGCAGAAGGGATACACCTCCTAGCAAACTTATCAGTACTGATGTTGCATCCACTGTTTTTCTATCTCACTCCGTCGGGTGGACCGAAATTGATCACCCCCATATGTTCACAACTGTCTTTCATCGCTTTTAAAACACCGCGCATCACAGTCGCATCTAACGCGCCAATGCATCCTACACGGAAGCTATCGGCAACTGTCAGTTTGCCCGGATAAATAATAAATCCGCGCGATTTTATCTCTTCATAAAACTGCGTAAAATCAAACTTAGGATCGTTCGGGCTAAAGAAGGTCGTGATAATAGGCGATAACCACTCATCTTCCAAGAGAGTTTCAAAGCCTAATCCCCGCATTCCAGACACCAGTATGTCGCGATTTTCAGTATAGCGAGCTAACCTGCCTTGAACGCCACCTTCAGCTTCATGCAAACGCAACGCTTCCAGAAATGCAACAACTGTATGAGTAGGTGGTGTAAATCGCCACTGCCCAGTATTATTCATATATATCCACTGATCGTGGATATCCAGACTCAACGAATGACTATTGCCTTTTGCCGCTTCAAGCGCCGTTTTTTTCGCCAGAATAAAGCCAAACCCCGGAACCCCCTCTATGCACTTGTTTGCAGAGGAAACCAAAGCTTCAAATGGGATTTCCTGTACTTCTACAGGAACCGCCCCAAAAGCACTCATGCTGTCGACAATAAGTTTAAGTCCTCGCCCATGAACGACATCCGAAATCCCCTTAAGTGGGTTCAAAATGCCCGAACTCGTCTCGCAATGAACTACAACTACATGTGTAACATCAGGATTTTCCGCTAGCAGCGCATCTACTTCTTCTGGCATTGGAGGCATGTAATCACCTTTATCCAATGTCACGTAATCGCGGCCAATGTAATCCAGAGTTTTTGCTGAACGTGCACCATAGGCACCGTTCATCAAGATAAGTGCTTTGCCATCTTTAGGAATAAAAGATGCCAATGCAGCTTCAACAGAAAATGTGCCACTTCCCTGCATAAGAACACAATCATAGTCGTCCCCACCGTTACACATGGCAACTAGGCGGCTGCGGATCTCAGCTGTAACAGCTTTGAACTCCCCATCCCAGGAGCCCCAGTCTTTGAGCATGGCAGCCTTAGTCGACGGCGCCGTCGTCAACGGGCCCGGTGTTAAAAGATGGGGTTCTGATCCAATTTGGAATACGCCCTCACTTGTAGAATATTCCATTGGTGTTGCTGTATGTTTGGTCACGATCCCTCTCCTTCAACAAAGGGCAAATGGCATTGATACCCCATATGGCGCGTAGGCGATGGATAAGTCAAATTGCTATTTTCGATCAAATATATCATTACAACTTATGCTAAAAAATACTAGCGTGAGGATACGATGCGTATTGCATCTTCCAGCACATCAAGAGCGAAATCCATTTGCTCCTTGGTCGTTATGAGCGATGGGGTAAGTGTAAGTACATTCCCCATTGTAGTTTTGAAACTCAAACCAGCATCAAACGCACGATAGAGGATTTCTTCTGCTTCGTCCTTGGCTGGCTCTTTGCTATCCCTGTCAGTCACCAGCTCAAGCCCCAGAAGGAAACCACGCCCCCGCACATCACCGATAAGCGAGTATTTGTCTTTCATATCCTGCATGCGTTCAAGCGCAAAAGCGCCTACCGTTGCGGCATTTTCCACCAGTCCTTCATCTTCAATAATTTCGATGGTCGTCAGGGCTGCTCGTGTTGTAACCGGGTTTTTCTCATGGGTATAATGCCCGATTGCATAGTCGCCAAGAACATCAAGCTCAGGTCTGCAAAGTGTTGCTGCAATAGGTAAGATACCTCCGCCGAGCGCTTTACCCATTACCAAAATATCTGGGGTCACGTCATCATGATCACAGGCAAATAAACGTCCCGTTTTACCAAGTCCAGTAGGGATTTCATCAAAAATTAACAATGCACCTGCGTCGTTACAAGCTTCCCGCACCATTTTCCAGAAACCAGGTGGCGGTGTGTACGGAACAGCCCGAGCAGGTTCCGCAATAACAGCAGCGACATTACCCTCTTTTTCAAGTACATAGCGGATCATGTTGGCGCAGGTGGTTTTACACACCTGTTGGTTAGGTTGGCCGTTCGCATCGACTTCAAAGCCATAAGGACAGCGATAGCAAGCATAAGGTGCTACATGCTCTGTCCCCGGAAGTAAGGGCCCTATTGCCTGACCCCGAAATAGTTGTTCTCCGCCAATACTGGATGCGCCGAACCCCGCACCGTGAAAAGCATCCCAGAACGAAATGGTCTTAAATCGGCCTGTTTTTGCACGCGCAACTTTCATTGCCATTTCAATAGCGTCTGATCCACCTGTAGCAAACAACACTTTTGATAGATCACCAGGCGATATTTCTGCGAGTTTCTCCGCTAATTCCACCGCGGGTTCACATGCAAAACGACGAGGTGCAAATGACAAGTCATCCATTTGCTTGGCGATTGCGGCCTTCAAGCGCGGATGACCATATCCGATATGATGGACATTATTACCGTGGAAATCCAAATACCGACGCCCTTGGCCATCTATAATGTAGGCGCCCTCCGCACTCTTAATACTATTGAGGCAGGGACTGGAAACCGACTGATGCAGAAAGGCATTTGCATCACGTTTCAATAATGCTGCTGTCGTGCTGTCAATATTCTTTGCCGCCCACTCTTTTCTGCGCGGCGAAAAATTCACGTCCCCTTCCGATTGATGAGGACGTGTTTTTTCCACTTCCGTACCAAGTGTCATTTATCTTGTCCGCCACTTCTGAGTTTTAGCCGAAATTCCTTTAGAAAGCAGTGCATGGACGACCCGAACCGATGCTGAGGTCGCCACGATAACCATACACATGGCGGCCGCTGGCGCGACATCACCGGCATCATCCATATTTAGCGCCGCGATGGAGGCCAGCGCCGTATCCGATGAATATAGGAAAATGACAGCCGATACCGTTGTCATCGCATTCACAAACAAATAGATGGAAATATCTAAAATTGCAGGAAGACAAACAGGAACAGTCACTTTCAAGAAAGTCCTAAAGAACGGAACTTTCAGCGATGCAGATACAGTCTCGAACTCAGGGTCCATTTGTTTCAGTGCGGTCATAGATGTCAAATGACTGACCGTATAGAAATGGGCGATCGTAACGATCACCAAAATCGGCATTGTGCCATATATGAAACCAAGAGGGTTGTCGGGATGATTGAAGAAGAAGATATAGGCTAATCCAAGCACCATGCCCGGAACCGCCATTGGGATCATGCAAAGGAATTGAATAATTCCTCTCACAATACCAAACCCCTTCGCTTTTTCTACCATATACGCGCCGGTGAAAATGACCGAAGTACCAATAACTGCCGTATATGCAGCCATTTCGAGAGAGTTGTAGAACGACCCCCATCCCCCGCCATCCATGACATCAAAGTCATAGTTATTTAGTGAGAGCTCGAGATTATATGGCCAGAAGGTCACGAATGAAGCATATCCCGCCATCCCAATAGTACCAATAATCATCACACTGATAATGCAGCAATAAAGAAAGAAGAACCGATTAAAAATTGCGTGCGGCTTTGGTTCGTACGGCACGGCCCGGGCGGTTAGCATGGCTACCTGCTTCCGCTGTACAAAACGGTCAACAGCAAAAGCCAATATTGCAGGAATCAAAAGAACGACACTAACCACAGCACCCATTTCAAAATTTTGCTGACCGATAACCTGCTTGTAAATATCAGTCGCTAATACGTTATACTGACCACCAATAACTTTGGGGATACCAAAGTCTGTGATCACCAAAGTGAAAACAACAAATATCGCACTAATCAGACCGTATTTGATACCCGGTAATGTGACAGTAAAGAAAGTCCGAATCCTGTTGGTTCTGAGGGTTGAAGCTGCTTCATATAGACGAGCATCTGCAATAGAAAAGGCAGCGATCAAAATCATTAAGGCATGTGGGAAAGTGTAGAACACCTCGCCCATAACAATGCCGATAGGACCATAAATGCTATAATCTCCAATCAATCCCTTTAGGACTCCTTGACGTCCAAAAAGGTAAACAAAGGAAATACCGGGGAGCAATGAAGGTGCGAGCAAGGGAAGCAGAGCAATGTTTTTAAAGACACTTTTCCCGGGGATCGTTGAGCGGGAAAGGATAAAGGCAAAAACTGAAGCCAAACTGATTGAAATAGCTGTGGAAAGAAAGGCAATAAAGAAACTGTTATTAATGGAGTAAAACAACGCAGGCGTTGAGAAATACTCGATATAGTTTGAAAGTCCGATGAAAAATCCGTCTTTATTCTGCACACTTTTCGAAAGCATGACATAAAGAGGCATCACCAAAGTGACAACAAGCCAGAGACCAATAACCAAAATAAAGGCCCGCATGACCCAATCGTCGCGGCTCAACTTTGGTTTAACGATAGCAGGACTTGCGGAGGACATAGTTTGATCCGTCATACTACTTATCCTGCAGAAAAAATGTGAATACTATTGGCAGGGAGCGCGATACGGACAGTACCACCAACTTCGATCCCTTTGTCGCGCACCAGATTGATGGAGAAATCAGCATTCAGATTAACATCACCATCGCCATAGGTTAAAGTAGCCCGGCAGAATGATCCCAAGAACTCAAGATCCAGCACCGTTGCGTCAAACGAATTTTCTGTATTTGCATCAACACCGCGCACGACAATATCTTCCGGACGTACGCAGGCAAGGACATCGGCGCCATTTAATTTCGCTTTTTCTTCGTCATCAAGGCTCAGCGTATGAGCGCCCAAATTAATGTTCTCATTGTCGCCTTTTGTAGCTTTTAGGAAATTCATCGTTCCGACGAACTCTGCGACAAATGGGCTGGCTGGATGACCGTAAATTTCTTCTGGTGTACCGACTTGTTCGATAACCCCGTCATTCATCACAACAATCCGGTCCGCCATGGTCAAGGCTTCTTCCTGATCGTGTGTCACCATAATGGTTGTTACACCTAAACGACGCTGTAATTCTTTCATTTCGTGTCGCAAATGTACCCGAACTTTCGCATCAAGCGCTGAAAGCGGCTCATCAAGCAACAAAAGCCCCGGCGACATGGCAAGTGCGCGGGCTAATGCAACACGCTGTTGCTGTCCGCCTGAGAGTTGCGCCGGGAATTTATCCCCCTGATCTTCCAATCCCACCAGGGATAAAAGTTCTGTAACTCTGTCTTTAATATCTGATTTGCTTGTTCTGATATTTACCAATCCATATCCGACATTTTCGTTTACTGACAGGTTTGGGAACAAGGCATAAGATTGGAATACAATTCCGAAATCGCGCTCAGATGCAGGCAAGTTTGAAATTTCTTTGCCACCCTGATAAACGCTTCCAAGGGTTTGAATATCTAGTCCAGCAATAGCCCGGAGCAATGTGGTCTTTCCGCACCCGGATGGTCCTAGAAAGCAAACAAACTCACCTTCAATCACATCAAGCGAGATATCTTTGAGGGCAGTAAATGTTCCAAATTTTTTCGTAACATTTCGGACTTGAAGATAGGTTTCATCTTTAAGGTCGGCGGTATCATTTTTCATACTATAGCTCACACTTATCCGGCTGGGGCGACCGTAATTTAAAGTGAAGGCCTCCGCTTGATCACAAACGAAGGCCTCCAGTACATTCTATTTTCTGACTATTTTGGATCAGATTTTGAATCGTAGCGTTTCTGCCATTCAGAAAGAATGCGCTTACGATTAGATGCCGCCCACTGGAAATCGTTATCGATCATACCAGAAGCAATTTCAGCTGGGAAAAATTTGACCGGCTTGGCAACACCAGGATATGCGACAACAGCATAACCTTTATTGTACATTACGTTTGCCTTTTTAGTCACAGTCCAATCAGCAAGTGTTTTCGCTGCTGCCAGATTTTTCGAACCTTTAATGATCGCAGTCGCTTCCATGTCCCAACCGACACCTTCAGTTGGTACAATGATTTCAAGCGGAGCACCTTTAGCTTTGGATTTTGCACCACGGAAAGCAAAGGAAATGCCAATCGGAATCTCACCAGCTGCTGCCAATTTACAAGGCTTTGAACCTGAATGGGTGTAGCGCGCAATATTTGCATGCAAGCTATCCATAAATTTCCAGCCGCCGTCTTCCTTAAAGATTTGCAACCAAGAAGAAACGTCGAGGAAGCCTGTACCAGAAGAGTTCGGGTTTGGCATAATGATATGGTTTTTATAAACAGGTTTAGTCAAATCTTGCCATGACTTTGGTGCTGGCAAGCCTGCTTTTTTAGCTTCAACAGTATTGAAACAAACGGATGCAACCCATGCATCCATACCTGTCCATGATGTCGGACTATCAGAATCGCGGAATTTTGAATCGAGCTTTTCAACGCCTTTAGGTGAATAAGCTTCAAGCATTCCTTCTTCTTTGAGAAGCATCAAACTTGTAGCGGCTAGGCCCCAAACGATGTCGGCTTGTGGATTGTTTTTTTCTGCAAGAAGCTTAGCTGTGATGATACCTGTAGAATCACGAACCCAATTAATTTTGATATCTGGATGATCCGCATTAAAGTTTTTTGCGTATTTCTTCAAGTCTTCCGCTTCAACAGCAGTATATACCGTCAAGCTATCACCCGCGAGTGCTGAACCAGCCAGTGCTGTTGCACCAACAAATGCGCCAGTCGCACCCGCTAGTACAGTTTTCAAAATTTGTGATTTCATGTTTGAACCCCTTCTGTTAGATAATTATAATGTACCAATATCAAGTAAGCGCTCATTATTATCGCCTAAAAGCGACATTTGCTTATTGCATTGCTGAGCAACCTTCTAAATACGGCTTGTTATCGTTTTATTACGACCTCCCAATCTTCCGTTCACACCTATGTTTGAATGACAAACATTGAAATTATGAACGAAACCACTACAATTACGCAGCATTCCCAAATTATGTAGACAAACTTCCACAAAATCCAGCAAAATTCATCATACTGCAGTAATTATGCTTGACCTGATGATAGCCTACTAAATAATATAAATCCAAGTTGTTTATTTTATCAATTACATCATTCAGGCTTATGTATTATTCTCAATTCCGCGCATTCCACGCTGTAGCTACCCAAGGAGGCTTCTCTAAAGCCGCCCATCATTTAGGGCTGACACAGCCAGCTCTTTCCGATCAAGTGAAGAAACTGGAAGAACGCTTTAGCGTCTTATTGTTTCATCGCCACAAACGCGTTGTGAAGTTGACGCCACTTGGCGAACAACTACTTGAAATCACACACCGTAAGTTTCAATTGGAAGCACAAGCTATAGATCTGCTTTCGGCCCATCAGTCTCTTGAGAAAGGACACTTAAGTGTTGCCGCAGACACCCCTTTGCATGTTGTGCCGCTCATTGGACAGTTCAAGAAAGACTATAGCGGCATCGAAGTCAGTATGCGTATCGGCAACGCACAAGAAATTATCTCGGGTCTTCTCGATTTCTCCTACGACATTGGAATTGTGGCCGACATGCAGGAGGATGATCGCTTTCACGCCCTCACATTATGCGAAGACCCTCTTGTCGCTTTCGTCTCGAAAGAGCATCCTCTTGCGAAGCGAGATGGCATAACCTTAAAGGAACTGTCTGGCGCTCCACTGATACTTCGTGAACCTGGATCGCGAACAAGAAACCATACAGAGCATGAATTTCAAAAAGCTGATCTTCCAATGAATGTTGCGATGGTGGTTCAGGGTCGTGAGGCTGTGCGGGAAGCAGTTGCCGCAGATATTGGCGTTGGTATTGTTAGTAGGCCAGAGTTTGGGTATGACACTCGGCTTGTGGCTCTTCCACTGATTGACTGCGATGCTACAATGACAGAATCTTTGGTTTGTTTGAAAGAAAAACGGCAAATAAAAACCATTGAAGCTTTTTTTAATACAAACAATACCTCTGCAAGCTAATCCAAAATCTCTAGAAAGATCGCATTTTGACCCTCACCGTGACCTTACTGGTTCTTTTTTCTGCAGCCCTGCATCCTTTGTGGAACTTACTCATCAAGAAAGATCCTGAACCCGAAGCCGCCTTTATAACTATGGCTTTTTCGATCGCTGCCGTTGGTTTTTTTCATGGCTTAATCACAGGTGCTAACTTTTGGCTGACACTTGAACAATGGGTACTTATTCTCGTCTCTGTCTTAGGGCAGATGCTATATAGTCTGGCTTTAGTTGCGACATTGAAGCGGGGTGATTTATCGGCCTATTACCCCATCATTCGCGCATCCCCGGTATTTATCGTTGCCTTCAGTTTTTTGTTCCTAGGTGTCACGTATGACTTGCCGGTTCTTGGTGGCATTTTTCTTGTTATTCTCGGAGCTGTTTTGCTCCTGTATCGTCGCGGTGTAAATCTGCTAACAGATACGAAGACGCTACTCCTAGCGGTTCTTGCTCTTTGCGGTACAGGCATATACTCATTGTCCGACTCGCAATTGATGCTACAGATTGAACCGCCTGTTCTGTTTTTCTGGGTCCAAATTATCTGTTGGCCTCTACTGACAGGTGTCTACGTTCTGAACGGTAACAAGATGCCGGCCATGATGGGCCTGTTACGCCTCGTAAGAATGCCGTTTCTTCATTTGAAACTAGTCACATGTATTTACGGGTCCTACGTGTTGATCCTCCTCGCCTATTCACAAGGCGGCGATGTCGCGGCAGTTACGACTGTCCGTCAGGCATCTATCCCGCTTTCAGTTATACTGGGAGGTTACTTTCTGAACGAAGGTGCTATTGCTAGGCGCTTGTTAGCATCTGGAATTCTGTCCCTTGGGATTATCGCCGTTGTGATCTACGCATAAAAAAGGCCGCTCCCGTTTAAGGAGCGGCCTTTTCATTTCCGACAGAAATCTAGCCTAGATCGCCTTTAACCGCTTTTAGGAAAACTTCTGTATACTCTTCGGCAGTTAGTGAAATTGGGTTACCGCCCGACGACGGATCTTCAACAGCCATACGGCCCACCAAATCAGCTTTTTCATCGTCAATATTAAGCGCGCCCAAGTCATTCGGGATATTAAGCTGCTTACGCAAATCAAGAACCCAGTTTAGGAACCCATCAAAACTCGCATCTTCCAATCCCATATAAGATGCAAGGCGTGCGATGCGCTCTTCAATTTCAGATCGATTACGGATTAGTACATAAGGCATCAAGATTGCGTTTAGCAAACCATGATGGGCATCATACAAAGCGCCAAGAGGATGAGCTAATGCATGCATTCCGCCAAGGCCGCGCTGAAACGAAGTCGCGCCCATTGTTGAAGCAACCATCATTTGACTGCGAGCGATAAGATCAGTTCCATCCTCAACCCTTCAACCGCGATGCCTTCTGCCATTGGATGAAAGAACGGAGAGCAATAAGCCTCCAGATTATGCGAAAGCGCATCCATTCCAGTTGCCGCTGTAATGTGCGCGGGCAAACCAACAGTAAGTTCTGGGTCAGCAACAACAATTGCTGGCAGCATTTTCGGGTGGAAAATGATTTTCTTAACGTGATTTGCCGCATCTGTAATGACAGATGCACGCCCAACTTCAGATCCAGTACCAGAAGTTGTCGGAACCGCAACAATTGGTGCGACACCTTCAGGCTTAACCAACGTCCAATTGTCGCCTGCATCTTCATAATCAAACACGCTGCCTGTTTGCCCAGATACCAAAGCAATTGCCTTAGCTGCATCCAAGCCAGAGCCACCACCAAACGCGATTACGCCGTCATGTCCATTACTGCGGTAAACGGCAACGCCGTCTTCTACATTTTCCCCGACTGGGTTTGGTTTAATATCGCTAAAAACGGCACATTTCAAACCAGCAGCTTCGCATGATGCCACAGCATTACTGATCATAGGCAGGCCTGCGAGACCTGGATCCGTTACGAGCAAGGGGTTTTTCATTCCTAGCTCTTTACATGCTTCACCAATTTCCTGCGCTCGGCCAACACCAAATCGTACAGCTGTTGGATAATTCCAGTTTCCTGAAAGTTGTTCGATACTTAGAGACATATATACAATCCTTAGATTTTTGTGCGCAAGTGGTAGGACTTTGGACGTGTCAGGCTTTCAAAGCCCACACTTGAAAGCGTACAACCCCGGCCAGAATTTTTAACACCTGTCCAAGCAAGCGCAGGATCAAGATAATCGCAGCGGTTCATGAACCATGTCCCAGTATTCACCTGATCCCCAATTTCAATTGCTGCTGCTTCATCATTTGTCCAAACAGAGGCGGTAAGACCAAACTCACTGTCATTCATCAATTTGATCGCTTCCGCGTCTGTTGAGACTTTCATAATGCCAACAACCGGACCGAAACTTTCTTCAGTCATAACACGCATACTATGATCAACGTTGACCAGAACCTGCGGCGCGAGATAAGGCGTACCTTCTTTGTCTGCCGTAAAGGTGGCTGGGTCGATCAGCGCTTTACCACCAGCTGCCACTGCATCTTTGATTTGTCCGCGGACAAAATCAGCCCCTTTCGCATTCACGCAAGGGCCCAAAGTTGTTTCCGGATCAAGCGGTGAGCCCAATTTATACTCGTTTACAGTTTTAACGACATTTTCGACGAAAGCGTCATAGACATCTTCATGCACATAAATGCGTTCAATACCGCAGCAGGATTGACCGGAGTTAAACATAGCGCCATCTACAAGATTCTCAGCAGCATACGCGGGATCAGCATCACCGCGCACATAAGCAGGATCTTTACCGCCTAGTTCCAGCCCGACACCAATGAACTGCCCAGACGCGGCTGTTTCAATGGCGGTACCACCTGGAACTGATCCGGTAAAGGCCACAAAATTGACGCCACCAGACTGAATAAGATCAGCCGCAAATTTATGAGTTGCGACAACGAGTTGGAAAAGGCCTTCAGGTAGTCCTGCTTCAACAAAGGCCTTTTGCATGGTTTCGCCGCACAAATGAGTTTGAGTAGCATGCTTCAAAATTAATGCATTCCCTGCAAGCAACGCAGGAACGATAGAGTTCACAGCAGTCATGTACGGGAAATTCCACGGCGCAATTGTAAAGACAACACCCAATGGTTCGCGTTTGATGTATCTTGTGAAACCTTCTTTTTCTTCAACCGCGACCGGCTTCAAAGCCTCTTCTGCAATCGAAATCATATGAGTGGCACGCTCATTAAAGCCGCCAACTTCACCAGCGCCAAAGCGGATAGGCCGTCCCATCTGCCACGCAAGTTCTTCTGATATAGTTTCTTGCTTCGCCACAAAATTAGCAACGCATTTTCGAAGCAACTCTGCGCGCTCTTCAACGGTTTTTAGCTTCCACTCAGCTTGTGCTTCTTCAGCATTTTTGATCAGCGCGGGAATGTCACTTGCTGACATATAAGGACGCTCAAGATAAAGGCTGCCGTCAACCGGGCTATAACATTTCAAACTATCAGACATATATAAAATCCACTTAAACAGGATGGTTATATTACAAGTGACCAGTCATCTCGTAATTTGAAGCTATTTAGTCATTTTCGCCTCTATACCTCAACCATTTTTTTCACATTCGCTAGTACACCTCATCAGCTTTCACTTAATACCGTCAGATATTCAACAAAAATGTCATAAATAAGTTGGATTTCCACATTTTTATTTTGAATTCCATCATTTCATGTTAAGTCCAATTACCGTAAATCTAATTGTGAGTCGAAATTTCATGATCAAACAATCAAAAAGACAGCTCGAAATCATGAAAGTGCTGCAAATCCGAAACTCATGCAGTGTTATCGAACTCGCTGAACATTTGGACGTTTCTGATGAAACCATTCGGCGCGACATTCGACATTTGGCGGCAACAGGTGCGGTCGAAAAAATTCATGGCGGCGTTATGCTACCTCACAATTCCTTGGAACCGCCATTTCTCAGCCGCTTGCAAGAGCAACGCGAAGAAAAGCAAAAAATTGCACGGCTTATTGCAAGCCTTGTTAAAGACGGCGAAACCCTGCTCATAGATAATGGCAGTACGTCCTGTTACTTTGCCAAAGAACTCATTGCCTACAGAAATCTTACAGTTGTTACAAATTCGACCGAGGTAGCCCGGGAGTTATGCTCTCGTAATCACAATCGCGTTTTTATGGCTGGCGGTGAAATCCGATCTGACGATAGTGCATCATATGGCCCCGCAGCTGTAGAATTTGCACGTCAATTCACAACACAAAAAGCTGTTATTTCAATGGGATCTATTCATGGCAAACAAGGGTGTCTAGATTTTGATTTGCCAGAAGCCGAATTTAAACGCGCGATCATCCCGCAAACGGAACAACTAATTGTAGCGGTAGATCACACCAAATTTGACAAACCTGGAGTGATCAATGTATGCGCGCTTAAGGATATCGACCTACTTATCACAGATCAGATGCCGCCGGATGATATCGTCGATCAAATTGGTGCGAATAAGATCAAAGTTGCGCTCTAAAAAATTAGACCGATATTAGCCCTGAAAAAGCACTTTAGCTGCTATCCAGTTTCGAATTTCCAACATTTTGACATCGCTGTTGAGAACGTCATCGTCCACACCAAGCTGCCATCTTAAGTCGGAACGGCTAGGCTCCTCATGAAGTACTTCCAGCTTCTCGATGTATTGATCTGCTTCCCTAATAGTTGCAAAATTTCCTTGCACTGTTAAAGCATCACGACGCCAACGGCAAAGACTGGCAATCTCATGCAGATCGTATTCAGGATGATACTGCAATGCCCAGAAGCTACCTTTTTTATACGTGACATCAACGGCCTGCACGGAAGTAAACTCGTTTCCGGCAAGAGCCACAGCGCCTGTCGGCAAATGCGTTATCTCGTCTTGATGACTAGTATATCCATCGAAAACAGATCGTTTCCCTGCGTAAAGTGGATGTCCGCGTCCGGCTGGCGTTAATTCGATTTTACGGGCCAATCCAAACTCACGTCCTCGAGGATTGGGGGCACATCTTCCGCCTGCCGCTGTTACAGCCATCTGAGCCGCCCAGCAACTTCCAAACATAGGTACCCCTGCTTCGAAAGCAGCTTGAGCAAAGCGAATTTGACGGACTACCTGCACATCGGTTTCGTCATGAATAGTCAGACTAGATCCCGTCCAGACAATTCCGTCATACTGTTCAAGGCTTTCTCCTTGCGGCAAAGCACAGTCTGCATCGGCGGGAAACAAAACATGTGTCTCGCATCCCGGCGCACAGTCTTTAAGTCGTTGTGCATAGAGCTCGCCCGCAAGTGTTCCGCCATTATCAACCAAAGGCGCTCGATGAATTTTGGGATATCCATCGAGAATGAGAAAGCGAATTGTGTTGTTCACCATAAAGAGTATTCCGTCTTAAAAAAGCTACAGGCTGATTATACTGGGCGTTTATCGCCGCCGATTGTAATCCTGCGCATCAAACGCTTATATTCAACATAATCGTTCATGGCAAAATGCTGCGTGCAGCGGTTATCCCACATAGCTATTGATTTATCTTGCCAACGGAAACGGCAAACGAACTCTGGCTGCGTTGAGAAATCATATAAATACTGAAGGATTGGCGCGCTCTCCTTTTCAGTCATTCCCTTGATGCGAATGCTGAACATCGGGTTCACGAAAATACTTTTCCGACCAGAAACATCGTGTGTTCTAATAAGTGGATGCTCAACTTCTTCATTCACCACATCAGAATATGTATACTTGAGAGAATGTTTCCCTTCATACTTATCTGCAGTAGTGCGTGGATCAAAAGCTACTTTTGCTGAATGAACAACAACCATATCCGCAAGCATTTCTTTCATACCATCGGAGAGATGATCATAGGCTTTTTCCATGCTCGCCCACATGGTATCACCCCCAACTGGCGGTGTTTCAATACCATAAAGCATTGTAATCATGGTTGGTTTTTCAAAAAAAGTATTATCTGTGTGCCATCCTGTACCAAATGACGCCCCTTCACCAGCCGGCTTCAGCACTTCGATCAGTTCTGGGTGGTCATTGGAACCAGCGACAATGGGGTGTATTTCAGGAGTTCCAAATCGGTGTCCAATTTCCATTTGACCTTCACGCGATAAATCTTGATCGCGAAAGAATTGTTCATCCGAAAGTTTCTTTGAAAAATCCACACCATGAACATATGCCCCTAAAGACGCACCCATTCTTTCAACTTCAATTGTACTATATCCCATAAACGCACCTCATGATTTGAGTATTTCAACCTGCGCGCAATGCTGCAAGATTATCTGGTATCTTTGGTAGAGGAACGACAGTTGACTCGTTAGGTCCAATTGTTAAAATTGAATAAGACCAGAATAATCATTTTTTCAAAATCAGCGACAAAAGTCGCACGCCATCTGCAATTCGTTCAGTGGGGATTGAGGAAAAACCCAATCTAAAAAAGTGTTCTTTATTATTAAGATTTTGGAAATGAGGAAGTCCCGGCTCTATAACCACACTTTGCTGCAAGGCCTGCTCTGCTAATTCCCCAGAATCAACGCCCAACCCTCCAGCCATCCAAAAACTTGTTCCACCAAATTTAGGGCTCTCGCTCATCCCCGGCAAATACTGATCAATGCTCTCTTGCATCACTTGCCAACGTTCCTGATAAACCCGGTTCAGCTTCCTAACATAAGTGTCATGAAAACCTTGAGAAATGAAGAGTGAGGTCGTGCGTTGATTATTGTTTGGAACATGACGCAGAACCAATCTGCGAAGTGCCCTCAACTCCTTTATGAGATCCGAACTACCAACAATATATCCAAGCCTTAAGCCGGGGAACATCGATTTGGATAAACTTCCCACATAGATAACCCGCCCGTTTTCATCATCCGCTTTCATTGCAGAGACTGGTGAGCCAAGATAATTTGTATCACTTTCAAAATCATCTTCAATGATGATGCTGTCTTCGCGCGTGGCATTCTCAAAAAATTCTTCACGGCGCTTTACTGACATTGTAATGGTTGTTGGAGACTGATGACTTGGCGTCAGGAAAAGATAATCGCAGTGGATATTTTCAGCAGGCGTTTGGGCCCCCTCCGTATCAATCTCAAGAGGATGTATTTTTGCGCCGTGAATGGAAAAAATATTTCGAGCATCAGGGTATCCGGGCTCTTCCACCCCAACAGTAACCCCCTTATTCATTAGCAAAGACGCAATAAGAAAAAGCCCATTTTGCGCCCCCGCTGTAATTAAAATCTCTTCGTCTTTGGCAAATATGCCTCTGCGCGGGAGTAGTTTGGATCTTATTTCCTGAATTAGATAGGGGTCGTCTTCTGCGATAGCGTCGCCGGACCAGTCACGCATCGCAAGTTCACTCATCGCTTGACGCGAACATTCCCGCCAGGCCGCCAGTGGAAAAAGGGTGGGATCCGGCTGACCATAAACAAATGGATATCGATAATTCTGCCAATCTGTTGGCTTACTAATATTGCGCTGCAGACTTGGGTTCAGCTTATAACGCTGGTGCCAACTAGGCGCATCAGCAAGTGCCTCATTATGAGATTTTGGTACGGTTTTCGGCACAGTAAAGGCCAATGGTTTTGCATTCGGGCTTACACAAAAACCCGAACGGTCTTTCGAGATAAGAAATCCATCTTCGACCAATTTCTCGTAAACACTTACAACCGTGGTTCGAGAGATATTCAATTTTCGAGCTAGTTCCCGGGTCGAGGGAAGAAGTGAACTGGGCATTAACTGACCCTCAAGAATGGCTGCGACAATTTTTGTACGCAGCTGTTCCTGAATGCTCGTTTTTAACCCACGATCAACGGAGAAAAACACTTCTCCCTCCTGATAAATTGAGGTTCACTCAAATAATTTCGAAATAGCGTTGCATTTCCCAGTCAGTAATTGCACGGCGGAATTCACGCTCTTCCCAATCACGGGTTATTGCATAATGATCAACGAAAGCGTCACCGAACAATTCGCGTGCAGCTTCAGATTTTCTTAAAGCCTCTGCTGCATCTCCGAGTGTTCTTGGCAAAGCAAGATGTTCCGGGAATTCGACTTCATAAGCACTTCCAACAATACCATCAGTTGGTTCTATTTTATTTTCAATACCCCAAAGACCAGACCCAAGTGCCGCAGCGATAGCAATATACGGGTTCATATCAGCCGCAGAAATCCTATATTCGACGCGTTGCGAATTAGGGTCGCCCGGAATTGCCCGCAAAGCACAAGTCCGGTTATCCATTCCCCAACTGGCGTCGGTTGGCGCCCAAAAGCCTGGTATTAGACGGGTATAGCTATTGATTGTCGGAGAGACCATTGCAAGAACCTGTGGCATAAGAGCCTGCTGACCGCCAATAAAATGGCGCATAGCATCACTCATGTTGTCTGGCTTACCTGGGTCATGAAAGACGCTGCCGCCTTCTTTGTTGGCAAGGGATAGGTGAATATGGCCGCTTTGCCCCGGATAGTCCGGCGACCATTTAGCCATAAACGTGGCCATCAGCTCATTCTTCTGTGCCAATACCTTAGTAAATGTCTTGAATAAAGCACCCTTATCGGCTGCTGCAAGGGCTTCGTCATATTCGAGCGCGGCTTCAAGAACACCTGGGCCTGTCTCCGTATGCAAACCCTCAATCGGCATATCCATTCGCGTACACAACTCAAGGAGCTGTTCGTAAAATTCTGACTCAACAGACGCCCGCAACATGGAATATCCGAAATTACCCGGCGTTAGAGTTTCAAGATCTTTATAGTTCTTCTCACGGACAGATTTTGGTGTTTCTTTAAAGACGAAAAATTCATACTCGCAAGCTGCGGTTGCTGTGTATCCCATATCAGCGGCTTTTGCGAGTACTCGGCGTAAAACTCCCCGTGGGCACACCCCCTCAGCTCGGTCAGCAAATTCCAGAAGGAACAGCAACATGTTATCTTCCATGGGAAGATCGCGGCAACTATCTATTACAGGAACAACTTGCGCATCAGGGTAACCCGATTTCCATCCGGTATAGCTTTCTTTGTCATATAGCTTGTCATCCACATCCCATCCCAAGACAACATCACAAAAGCCAAATCCTTTATCCAGAATACTAAAAAACTTGGATTTATTTAGGTATTTCCCTCGCATAATACCATCTACATCAAAGATGCCGACCTTCACATAATCAAGGCCTCGTTCTTCGACGATTGCTTTCGCATCTTCGATAGTTTTTACGTCTCTTGCTTCCATGCTGCTCTACCTGTCTGATCGTGTACGCTTAACAATTTTCAACACATTAGCTGTTTATTTAAAAAGCTCAAGCCCACGTCAGTCGATTAGTTGTGTTTTTATGGAAAAAATCGGGAATATTTGCTTCAAATCAACATAAACGTCCGAATTTTAGGCAAAAAAATTAAGTTTTCCTCAAAAAATCATGCTAAATACACCGAAAATTCAACAACTCTCCACACATATATTTTCTGCGTTTGGGCAGAACAAAGGAATTGAAATGTGACTCGATGTTTCAAGCGGCGGATGATTTTGACTGTTCAACGGGCAAATTTATTCTAATTGTTGTACCTGCGCCCACATTGCTTTCAACTGAAATAGTACCATTATGTAGCTCAACCAAAGCACGTGTAATCGATAATCCGAGACCGGTTCCTTCGAACCTCTTGCTTAGTGCACCTTCAATTTGGAAAAAGGGTTTAAAGACTTCGGAAAGCTTGTCTTCGGGAATGCCAATTCCGTTGTCTTGGAAAGAAAGGTCAATACCACCTAATTCACGAGTTACAGATACCATTATATGGCTTTCCGCGTCGCAAAACTTTATCGCATTGGTCAAAATATTCAAAATAATCTGACGGAAACTTTTTGCATCCACTGATATCGTATCAACACCATCTTGCATATTTACATCGATGGTAAATTTTCGCGTTCCAAACCTTCCTTTAAGCAGCCTTTCTGCGTTTGCCATTTCGCCGGCTATATCAACATCTTCCGGATGAATGACATAAGTTCCAGACTCAGTTTTCGACACATCGAGAATTTCATTAATCAGGCTAAGCAAATGCTTTCCGCTTATATTAATGTCGTCTATATATTCTTGATAATGATCAGATCCCAGCTTGCCGTATATTTCCTGTCTGATCAGATCGGAAAAGCCAATAATGGCATTTAACGGCGTCCGGAGTTCATGACTCATATTTGCAAGAAAATCACTTTTTGCGATATTCGCTTCTTCAGCTTTATTTTTTGCATTCCGAAGTTCTGTTTCGACCTTCTTTTGAGTTTGAACTTCAAAGATCAACGATACAAAATCCGCTATGGAATTTGCAAAGCGCTGCCGCTCCTCTGACCAATCAAAACTGGGATCCATTACAGCAAAATAAACCAGCCCCATTAATTTACGATGCCTAACAATAGGAATTCCAAGCATCGAAACCGGATCACGAGTCTCAAAGCAAATCTCTCCAAACTTTTTGATTGGGGCCGCATTCCATACATTAGACACGCAAAAGGTCCGCGCCTTTCCGGTATCATCAATCAGTGAGGGGAAATCGTTTGTCGAAATTTTTATTTCAGATTTGATATCGCCGGTAGCTAGTTCATAGCAGCAGACATTGGTTAACAAGCTTTCGTCTTCGTCAAAGCGCCACAAACTTACTTGATCGACTCTCAATGTTTCAGCAGCGTTAACAGCTATTTTTTTAAAAGCTTCCGTTACAGACAATTCATATAAAGAACGCCCATGCCCTAATTCAGAAATCGCACGTTCATAATCCTGTGTTATTCTTTTAGTTTCACCGAAATCAGAGATCCCTTGATTGACAATGGTGGTTAGTCCCATTCCTCGATACGTGATGTAGGCGGTGAGTATCAGCAGCGCTATGATACCTATCGATATATTTTTTAATGTATCACGAAGCAAATCCGCGCCATGTAGTTCGATCTGCCAAGATGCCCATCCGACACTTGCACCATCATCAGCGAGAAATTCCCAGTAGGAAGTCTCCGGTATAAATTCAGGTTTTCCTGCTAACAATTTAATTTTGGGAAAAGTGTAGCGTTCAGATATTGAATTCAAATAGTTTTGGTCAACGGGTTTTGCCAATAACAGGATATATCGTTTTAGAATGATCTGTTCTGAAGAGCCCTTTTCCATTTCCGAAAAATCGGGAGTTATTACGGCAGCTGATACAATATATATGCCACCGTCGGATCCCCGTCGAAGATCAAAAACAGCCCCTTGAACATATTCCTTGTTAAACTTCAAACGCGTAGTTTCCAGCATTTTCTTGATGCCGGGAAATTTCACGATTAGATCAACATTTACATCTTCCGAATTTTCCGCGGCATAAATAGTGCGATCTTCATCATCAACCACATATGTTCCAGATAGTTCGTATGCGTCGTGGAGATACGCGCCCACATTAAGTGCAGCCCAGTTAAGGTCTACATTAACGACAAGATTAGTTACAGCAGCGTCCCAGAAACCGAAATCAACCACCAAGCCTCTTAGTTGCTCACCTTGATCCTTAATAAGTGCACCAAAGAGAGTTTCAGAAGTCTTAACTTCACTTTTGTCAAGTTCGGTAACACTTTGCCAAATCCCGAAAAATAGAACGCCAAACGCGCCAACAATAAAAACTAATAGGGGAAGTATTAGTTCTTGTATTCGTTTTTTTACTTTTGACTGTGCTTCTAATAAACGTTCTTCTAGCATACCCGACACACGAATTGAATTAGTACAAAAGTTGAAAATATACTGTCAGATTTAATAAAATATTACTATGCGTGAAGTTGAGACACCTCAATTTCGTTTAAAAGTAAGTTTTCAATCATATCTTGATAAATCTTCACTATTCCGTTTAGGTCAACGGGTCCATCATCGCGATACCAGATACCGACACTCGTCATCATCCCCAATATTAGTTTTGTAACGATTTTTGGATCATTATGGGTCCAATATTCGCCTAAACATCCTTGATCGAGTATATTTAGAAGCTGTCCTTCATATTCGTCTCGCATGGCAACTATTTTGGCATAATTATCACGCGTCAAACTACGAAGTTCTGTCGTACTGACCTGCACTTCTTTTCTATATTCGCTATGAAAAATGACGTGGCATTCGACAAAGGCGAGCAAAGCCTGTCTTGGATTTTTAGTATTTTCCAGTTTTGCCTTTGAAACATCAATCAGATCCGTCATGACCTGATGCATCAAACAAAACAAGAAATCCTGTTTATTGGTAAAATGATTATATAATGAGCCTGCCTGAATACCGACATCCGCGGCAAGTTCGCGCAATGTCATTCCGGCAAAACCGTGTTTATAAAGCCTCTCCAGTCCTGCAGACTGCAGCGCTTTCAAGGTTCTGTCCCCCCTTGATCCCGTCGTACGTGTCACTTTTCCCCCCAATTAGTAGGCGGAGTTTAAACAATGAATGACGAAATGGATAGGATCTATTCTATATTTGGGTAGTTTGCGAATATCCGAACAAAAGGCATTGTCTCATCCATTGCTCTGATATTCGCATATGTCGATTAGGAAAGCTTGATTCCTAGTCCTTCAGCCGCTTTTGTCAGCATATTTTGCGTCTGATCGTTCCCGCTTGTATATTCTGACTGTGTCGCCGGATCTGAAATTGTAGCCCAGTTTTCAGCAATTTTTTCAGGTGTCTGTTCATCTTCAGGCAACCACATTCCGCCTGTTTCATACACCTTCGAGCAAGCGTAAGTACCGGCACCCGCGGTAATTATGGTTCTATTGGGGCCCTCTTCTGAGACGATATACAGAAGTGCAGGTGTTACTGCTTCCGGCTTCAACAAATCCAGTAAATTCTCAGGCATCAAGTCTTCTGTCATCCGTGTCGCGGCACATGGAGAGAGTGCATTTACACGGATGCCGTATTTGCCACCTTCAAGAACGAGTGTGTTCATCAAGCCGATCACACCCATTTTGGCAGCACCGTAGTTTGTCTGGCCAAAATTACCATACAATCCGCTGGAAGAAGTTGTCATTGCGATGCGGCCGTAATTTTGCTCCCGCATAAGTGGCCATACAGCTTTCGTACAATTAACAGTTCCGATCAAATGGACATCCAATACAAAGCCAAAATCTTTCATCTCCATTTTAATGAAAGATTTGTCTCTGAGAACACCCGCATTATTGACGAGAATATCAACACTACCCCAAGTATCCTTGGCCTCCTGAACCATCGCCTCTACTTGTTCGTAGTTCGTGACATCAGCGCCATTGGCGATTGCCGTGCCGCCCGCAGCTTCGATTTCTGCGACAACGGCTTTTGCCGCATCACTGGAGGCACCGACACCATCCCGGTCACCGCCCAGATCATTTACAACAACCTTGGCACCGCGTGCAGCAAGTTCAATGGCATGACAACGGCCAAGACCATTTCCCGCACCTGTGACGATTGCAACACGCCCATCAAAACGGATGCTCATATTTATTCCTTCAGTGTTTTGTATAATTACTTAATTAGTCAGCAAGAAACTGCATGCTTAACCATTCGGCGACCAAAGCAGGTTTTTCCTGACCTTTAATTTCAATGCTGACTTCTGTGGTGACCAGCACTTGCCCCGGACGTTTTTCAACTATGTCCAGGATTTTATTTCTTACCCGCACTTCACTGTCGACAGGTACTGGTGCTAAAAAACGAAGTTTATTCATTCCGTAATTTACACCCATCTCCACATTTTGTGCTTTTGGAGTAATTTGCGGCACCAAATATGCCAGCAATGAAAGAGTTAGAAAACCATGCGCAATTGTCCCCCCAAACGGACTTGCTTTGGCCGCTTCTGGATCTACATGGATAAATTGGTAATCTTCCGTGGCTTCCGCAAATTTATTAATGCGTTCCTGATCCACTTTAAACCATTCACCAGGACCGTACTCAGTTCCTTTCGATGACAGGAATTCTTCTTTAGTAATTGGCTCGGGCATTGTATCCCCCTTATGTTAGAGCTCGTTATTTTTGTTTAGTGGCGCGAGAATAAACGCATTCTAAGAAATACAAAAGTATAAAAACCGCTTTTCCTCATGTCCGATATCATTAAGATCGAGCAGTAATTGAAGGAACTGAATTATTGAAAAACTATATCTATAAAAACTACACACAGTTAGAGCTTGATGCGCAGTATGACAATCGAGCAAAAGTCGCTAGTTTTCCAAGCTACGTTCAAGAATGGAAGGCCCTGTGCGCGACAACTATGCACGAGTACCCAATCTCAAAAACTGTCTGTTTTGACAACATCAGTGGTCAAGAACTGGACATCATTTACCCGCGCAACATGTATCACACACAAGTTCCAGTTCAAATTTTCTTCCATGGCGGCTACTGGAAAGCCCTTTCAAGAGAGGATTGTTTGTTCGCTGCTCGGGCGTTCGCCGATTATGGGATTGCAACCGTTCTTGTTGATTACCAATTAATCCCTGATGTTTCCATGGGAGAACTTATCCGTCAATGCCGGCAATCCATTGCGTTTATTTATGAAAATGCAGACAGCCTATGCCTGTCAAAAGATAACATTCACATTTCTGGGCATTCTGCCGGAGGCCATATAGCCGCAATGTGTCTAGCGACCAGTTGGAGCACCTACAACGAAGATCTACCTAATCAAATAGTAAAGTCAGCTGTCGGTTTAAGCGGACTCTATGATCTACGCCCTATCAGTAAATGTTTTTTACAAAACGATCTTGGCCTTTCAAACGAGGATGTTACCGAAAATAGTCCTGTCTTGCTTCCCGAGCCCAGTGCTGGAAAATTCTATTCTATAGTCGGCGATCTTGAAGGTGAAGAATATGAAGCACAAAGTCAGGCGCTGAAGGATGCTTGGCCCAACTTTGCAACAAAACCTGAGATACTTGCCCCTTATAATCATTTTACAATCATGGGCGCACTTGCAGATCCAACCAGCGCCCCATCCCGTTTCATTCGAAATGCAATGAACCTAACTTCCTCAGATTAAGTAGAGAGCCATATGTCACAAACACCCCGTATTTTCCTAACTCGACTTTTCCCATCAGCTGTGATGGAGAGGTTATCCAGCTCCTATGAGATAGTTGGAACGCCAACACTTGAGGCATATGGACAGTCAGACATTCTGGAGTTCTCAAAATCTGCCGATGCGATCTTTTGCGACTCAACTTCTCGATTTGACCGCGAAATGATTGAAATACTCCCCGACAATATCAAAATGATTACCACATTCTCAGTGGGATATGATCATCTGGACGTGGCAGCAGCGTCAGAAAAAGGAATATTGCTCGGCAACACACCTGATGTACTTACCGATGCCACGGCAGATATTGCACTCCTCTGTATGTTAGGTGCAGCGCGGATGGCCCAGAGCGCAGCCGAGACTTTGAGGGATGGTGGCTGGAATAGCTGGTCCCCAACGCAGTTTCTAGGCATCCATATGAGCGGGAAAAAATTGGGTATCCTTGGGATGGGACGTATTGGTCAAGCTGTGGCACGGCGTGCTCGCGGATTTGATATGAAAATCCACTATCATAACCGCCGCCCTGTAACAGCACGAGGCTTGGAAGAGGCAGTATACCATGACAACCTGAAGGATCTGCTGGCACAAAGTGAGTTTTTATCGATCAATTGTCCATTGTCAGATAGTACGCATCATCTGATTAATGAAACATCGATAGCTAGGCTCCCTGACAATGCAGTGCTCGTAAATACTGCACGTGGGCCAATTGTCGACGAAAACGCCCTAATTCAAGCTCTCAAATCCGGTAAAATTGCAGCAGCGGGCCTCGACGTATTTGAAAACGAGCCAAACTTAAATCCAGACTATCTGGAACTCAGAAACCTGTTTGTATTGCCACATGTTGGTAGCGCCACGATTGAAACACGTGACGCTATGGGATTCAAATGCCTTGATAATCTGGATGCCTTTTTTGCGGGCCGAGAAATTCCCAACCCAATTACTCTTTAAGACGCTGAAATAATACCATTATCTGTCACGGCGTAGTTATGAAGTGTGCCATTTTCATTCTTCATGCGCCATGACAGCATCTTTTGGGCATAATCAAGAACCACAGCTTGGTAATCCGGCTCTTCCGCCAAATTATGACATTCATCAGGATCATTTCTAAGATCAAATAGCAGCGGTGGCAAAGCTGCAAAATGCACATACTTAAAACTGTCGTCGCGATAAACAAGCACGGAGCATTCATCATGCGCCAAACCAAGTGCTTTTTCCGGAATGGCATTTTCCACATCCCGAAAATCAAAAAGCCAATGCACTGAGTTCCGCCATTTTCCAGGTGTTAAGCCCTTCAGCCAAGGGGTCAAAGAGGCACCGTTACATTGTGCTGGCACAGCTTGATCAAGCGCGTTCAATATGGTTGGCATGATATCAATAGACTCTGTAAAACTATCTACAGTTCGCGCGGGTGCATCCCAAGATTTGGGCGCTTTGATAATCAATGGAATGTGGAAGCTTTGATCATAGAAACCTAATTTTCCAAATAGGTGATGATCTCCAAGCTGTTCGCCATGATCCGCGGTTACAACAATCATTGTTTCATCATACTGGCCTGTTGCTTTCAGCGTGGACAGCAATCGCCCGACATTTGCATCCACCTCACTTACCAGCGCCGAATACGTCGCACGGATCTGAAGAACATCTTGCTCAGACAAATCACTTGCTAGTCCATCTTCAGCGTCAAAGAATGAGGATTGTTTTATATAGTCAATCGCGAGACCCAACATTGGATGGCTATCGCCCACAGCATTTGCATCACCAAAATGAAGGGGACGCGGCATATCTTCCGGCGAATACATGTCGTGATATTCAGGAGGTGAGATAAACGGAGGATGTGGCCGCAAGTAACTCACATGGCAAAAGAACGGATCTCCAAATCTTGTATTTAGATAGTCAATTGTCCGATTTGTAAGCCATGCTGTTTCACTGTCTTCAGCCTTAAACTTTGCGGGAGCAAATGTGGAATGCCGATCCTCTGGCAAACTAAAATCTGGATCTGGGCGATAAATACTGTATCCGGCAGCTTCGACTTCATATCCTTTTGATATTAGATCGGCCAGCCATGGGCGGCTGTCCTCTGCTAATTTCGCACCAACCTGATATCCCTTCAAAACACTTTCAAAGGTTTTCAGATCCGGATCATTTGCATGTTTCTCGCGTGGATCAACCGTGACATCCGTATATCCGAACAACATAGGCTCGTGGCCAGCTTTCCGCGCCTCTAACGCGAGATTTGTGAGAGATCCATCAAGCGGAGTACCGTTACGAATAGAGCGGTGGTTTGTTGGATACATGCCAGTATGCAATGTCGCCCGAGAAGGGCCGCACGGGGCTGAGCAAGTATAATGGTTCTTAAAAAGAGCGGCGCCTTTAGCAAGTTCATCAAGATTAGGCGTTTTGATTGTATCATTGCCGTTTGCGCCAAGCCAATCTGCGCGCCATTGATCAATCGTAATAAAAAGTACATTCATCGCGTATTACTCCCACGACTATAGTTTGTGTGATGTGTTAATTGCTGACTGAATGCACTGATTGCATAATGTCCGACGACAGTTTGCCAAACAATGCGCTTAAAGCCAGAGTGTATTCAGAAAATCCAGACGCCGATTGCGAGCTTTTATATTTTACTGCATTTCGAACTAACAATTTGTTATCCAGCATGCGTTTCACATTCCAGCTAGCCGATAAGAAGACGGCCCCACTCTCATCGCGGATCATTTCACGAATTTCCACAGCCACTTGTATACTTGAGGGAGCTGGATGAAAATTAGCCGGATAGTGGAACACCTGTTTTTCACTTAAGAGAGAAGATATGTTCGAGACCATAATCCGTTCAATATTTTCCTGAACAGGCTCAGCCCAGTGATTGAAATCATCGACCATCAATCGTCCACCTGAGCCACTGCTCACGATCTGTGGTCGATCAGCATATCCCGGGATGGTAATGGGACCCACTCCAATTTGAATATCATCAGAAAAACTCATGGCTTTTAGTGCTAGTTGTTGGTCTGTTGCATCAATAAGCCTGTAGAATTCAGTCGGTGTAGATTGTGATACAATATTTGCACACCCGCTTGCAAAAATCGGCATGATCAACGCAAATACTATTTTGAAAAATCCGTTCTTCGAAATCATTTTCGCTCTCACTTTATTTTTTGCCGCCCAGCAATGCACTCGGATTGCGCTCTAGAAATTCTGCCAGATTTCGAACCGATCTACTTGCCGCTGAAAGCTCCCGCATCATGACAGATAAATCATATTTAAGAGGCGACCCATCAGATAACGTCATATCCGCCGTTTTAAACAGTTTTGTTGCACTTTTCAGAGTTTCATCTACACGTTTCAAAGCGTTTCGCCCTTCATCTACAGTTTCCGAAATTCGGGGTAGAGTTTCCTTGTTCACCTGATTAATCATTGAACTAACCGATTTGGCAAGATTTCTGTATTCGGTAATCGTTTCTATCAATTGCCCTTCGCTTACTATTTCCTCTAATCCATCAGCAGTACGGATAAGTGAGTTCGCCAGTTTTTCAATTGGCAATTTCTCTACTTTCTCAACCAATCGCGTAAGTGACGTTGTTATTTCTTCAAGTTCAGTTGGAAGGGTCGGCAATTCTTGAAATTCACTAGTCGTTGAGACATAGCGGGCCGGTTTATCTGGAAATAGATCCAGATCAACGATTAACTGCCCAGTTAAAAAATTCTTGGATTTAAGTCGTGCTCTAAGTCCCCTTTTGATCAGGGATTCCAGTGCACGTTGCCTCAACGTTTCGCGTCTTTCTTGGGACTGATCCTCACTACTTCGACCCTGAACTTTTAATCGTTGCGGTTCAATATCAATTAGTACCGGGATGAAGTAATTTCCAGTACCCTCTTCAATTTCCAAAGTAATGTCTTGAACTGATCCGATCTTAATACCTTTGAATTCAACTGCAGCTCCGATTTCCAATCCACTAACGGATCCATCAAAATAGAGAAGGTATGGTAGCCGTTCGGTGTAGATTGCTTCATCCATAGCGTTTCGACCAGCATACAACTTGAACTCATACCCTTCAGGAGCAAATGTGCCGTTTTGAGATTGAGCCGGTGGCAAAAATTCGATCGCGCCAGATATTAACGCTGGGAGTGATACAGCGTCCATTTGAACTCCGGATGCAGACACTGTTACAGAAACACCCCCTGCATTCCAAAACCGTGTACCTTCATAAATTAACTCGGTATGTGGGCTTTCAATAAACGTTATGAGTTCCACAGAATTCTGATCATCAGACAATCGATATCCCAGGACTTTGCCAACCTGCAGCCCCTTGTAAATAACGGGAGTTCCTCGCTTAATATTACCAAGCCGATCAGACCGTAAAACATATTCGCGCCCGGGTATTTTGGAAGTTATAACTGGTGGAGTTTCCAATCCAGTAAAGGCTAGAGCCGTATCCCCACCCTTTCCAGGGTCAATCTCAAGATATGCCCCCGAAAACAGTGTTTCCAAACCGGAAACACCTTCAAGACTGATTGCAGGAGAGACAACCCAAAAACGCGCTGTTTCAGTTAAATACTTACTTGCATTCTTATCGACCGAAACGATGACTTTTACACCTTCATCCTCATCCGGGATATCAATGCGGTTTACCAAGCCGATAATTACATCTTTATATTTTAAATAAGTTTTTCCAGCTTCGAGCCCTTTAGCACTGGACAACGAAATACTTATTTCCGGACCTTTATCGAGAAAAGATTGGAAGATCAGCCAGCCAGCAATAGCCACCGCAATCAACGGGATAAGCCAAATACTCATTAGGCCTGAATAACCACGACGTACCACCGGAGCATGCGCCTCTGCTTCAGCTTTATTGTCCATTATCTTCACCTTCCAAGCGATCCCAGATTAGCCTTGGATCAAACGCCTTCGACGCAAACATTGTTAATATGACCACAGCGGCAAATGCCATTGCACCCGGTCCGGCTTCAACTGTAGCTAGTTCTTTCAATTTTACCAAAGCGATTAAAACGGAAATCATAAAAATATCAATCATCGACCATCTGCCGATCCATTCAACAAATCGGTATAAGCGTGTCCTGAGTACTGGCTGCCAACTCATCCCGACGTGGATAGAAATTACCAAAAAAGATAGCGCAATTATTTTGAATATTGGAACAAACACACTTGCAAAAAGAACAACAATTGCAATCACCCACTGTCCTGATACAAACAATTGATGAATGCCACTCAAGATAGTTTCCTTACTTTCCTTACCGAAAGAAATCAATGTCATAATCGGGAACAGATTTGCTGGAATATATAAAACCAGCGCCGACACAAGTAATGCCCATGTTCTATTCAAACTATCCTTTTTTCTCTGCGAAACACTTGCATTACAACGCGGGCATATCGGCTCGTTTGTTTTCGAATGGCCTTTATCAATCAATTTATGGCAGCTCTCGCAGGCAATTAGCCCTGCATTCTTCGCTGTAAGTGCCCGTACTTTCACTTTTTGAGCTCCTCCAAACGCTTCCACAGTTCACGATGATCAAGTGATAAAAATGCCAGAACCATGGCCGAAACCATGCAGATAATACCAACAAGAGATCCCCCGATACCAACATCCGCAAAATCTCGCAATTTTACGAAGGCAACCATAATGCCGATGACAAATATTTCAGCCATAGCCCATGGTCTTAAAGCAAGAAGGGTCCGAATCTGCCATTCAGGGAATATTGGTAGTCGGTGATACTTGAGCGGCAACAGGATACTAACTAAAAAACAAAGCACCATAAGAGGGGCAATAACGCTCGCAAATAGAACCAAAATTCCAAGCGGCCAATATCCGGAGCTCAAAAATGCTAACGCACCATCCACAAGTTGGTTTGCAGACAAATTTCCTCTCATTTTGAAAACAAGTATTGGAGAAATATTAGCCAGTAGGAAGAATACTAAGCCTGTGCACGCATAAGCCAGAGTTCGATCTAAACTATCTTTTTGTCCACGAAATAATATCGCTCCACATCTTCGACAATAACTTGAATGTCCTGTTTTAATTTTTTGGTTTTCATGCAGTAGATCACATTCCGGACAAGCCAGACGCACTTTCATATTACTGCTGTTGCCAGCCTCCAGCGGTCCACTCCCCGTCACTCAGAAATCCTCAAAATAGAATGTATGATTTTATATAGGGGTATTTTGCACAGTTAAAACAACTGGTCCAGCCCGATAAAGGGTAATACGTAATACAACTCTGCAACTGAATTAAAAAAAACAAACCCTCGCACCCGAAATTTCAACAAATACATAATATTGTCGGAAATAACTACTATTAACATAAACAGTATGTGAAATATAAGCTTTAAGACTTGTAGTTAGAGCAAAAAACACATAATTCGATAGGTATCAGTTTTTTATTTGCAAACTTGTAGTGACGAGAATAGCCAATATGCCAAATGCTCGACTAACCCATTTAAAACAGTTAGAAGCCGAAAGTATTCATATATTCAGGGAAGTCGTTTCTGAATTTGAAAAACCGGTGATGCTTTACTCTATCGGTAAAGACAGTTCGGTCTTGTTGCATTTAGCAAGAAAAGCTTTCTACCCCTCCCCCGTTCCCTTTCCTTTGCTTCATGTAGATACCACATGGAAATTTAAGGAAATGATCGAATTCAGGGAAAAAATCGTTAAAGAATACGATTTGGATTTGTTAGTTCACATTAACCCTGACGGAGTTGAAAAGAATATTGGACCCTTTAGTCATGGTTCAGCGCTTCATACGGATGTCATGAAAACTGAAGGCCTAAAGCAAGCACTTAATCAGTACAAATTTGACGCCGCATTTGGCGGGGCGAGACGCGATGAAGAGGCGTCTCGCGCGAAAGAGCGTATATTCTCATTCCGGACAGAAACTCATCGGTGGGATCCAAAGGCACAGCGCCCGGAACTTTGGAATACGTACAATGCGCGCGTGCATCCAGGCGAAAGCATCCGTGCATTTCCGTTGTCGAACTGGACTGAACTGGATATCTGGCAATATATATATCTGGAAAATATCCCAATTGTACCGCTCTATTTAGCAAAAAAACGTCCCGTGGTAGAACGTGATGGCATGATGATCATGGTTGATGATGAAAGAATGCCACTGGATGAGGGCGAAACGCCGAAAATGAAATCTGTCAGGTTCCGCACCCTTGGTTGTTACCCCCTTACTGGTGCAGTTGAATCTACTGCATCAACTCTTCCCGAAATTATTCTGGAAATGCTGGTCGCTCGGACATCTGAGCGTCAAGGCAGGTTAATCGATAAGGATCAATCTGGATCAATGGAGCGGAAAAAGCAGGAGGGCTATTTCTAATGGGCAAAGCTCTGGATAATACAAATTCTGAAATTGACGAGTACCTGAGATCTCAAGAACAAAAAGGCATGCTCCGCTTCATCACATGCGGTAGCGTAGACGATGGTAAGAGTACACTTATCGGACGCCTTCTTTGGGATTCTAAAATGCTGTTCGAAGACCAGATCGCAACGCTAGCATCCGAAAGCAAGCGCGTTGGAACCCAAGGCGGTAATCTGGATTATGCGTTGTTACTCGATGGCCTCCAGGCAGAAAGAGAACAAGGCATTACAATTGATGTGGCCTATCGCTTTTTCGCTACAGACAAGCGGAAATTTATTGTAGCGGATACACCGGGACACGAACAATATACGCGTAACATGGTAACCGGCGCCTCCACTGCGGATCTGGCTGTCATCCTGATTGATGCTCGTAAGGGAATTTTAACGCAAACAATGCGGCACAGTTTTCTGGTATCTCTCCTTGGAATCAAGAACGTCATTTTGGCTGTGAACAAAATGGATCTGGTTGACTATGACAACCATGTGTTCAACAAAATTGTGCAAGAGTATAACGAATTCGCCGCTGAGCTTGATTTTAACGCTGTAACCCCAATCCCTCTCTCAGCTCTAGCGGGTGACAATATCATTGCGCATAGTGAAAACATGCGTTGGTATCAGGGCCCGACACTTCTTTCTCACCTGGAAGACGTACAGGTAGACGAAGATTTAGAAGACAAACCATTTCGCCTTCCTGTGCAGTGGGTGAACCGCCCAAATCTTGATTTTCGTGGTTTCTCTGGCACCGTGGCCAGCGGCTCCATCCATATTGGTGATGGAATTGTTGAACCCGCCTCCGGTCAAACAAGCACCGTAAAAGACATCGTTACTTTTGATGGTAGCCAAGAAACAGCCTATGCAGGTCAAGCTATAACAATTACGTTAAATGACGAAATTGACATTAGCCGCGGAGACACGCTTTGTGCGCTTCAAGATCGCCCAGTTACTGCGGACCAATTTGAGGCCAAACTTGTTTGGATGAGCAGCGAAGAGCTACTTCCCGGTAGAAACTACATCCTCAAAATGGGAGCAAATACGTCAACAGCACGTGTTAGTGCTCTTAAGTATAAAATTAACGTCAATACGCTTGAACACACGGCGGCAAAGACGCTGGCTCTTAACGAGATTGGTGTCTGTAATTTCGCTTTGGATAAAGCTGTGTCCTTTGACGCTTACGGTGAAAATCGTAAAACAGGTTCCTTCATCTTGATCGACCGTTTTACGAATGAAACCGTTGGTGCCGGGGTAATTGACTTTGCTCTAAGGCGTGCTGAGAATATTCACTGGCAGTCTGTGGATATCGATAAAAAGGCCCGTGCGGAACAGAAAAGCCAACAACCCGCAGTCCTGTGGTTCACTGGACTTTCCGGCTCTGGAAAATCAACCATTGCCAATCAGGTTGAGAAGAAATTGCACATTATGGGTAAACACACCTACCTTCTTGATGGGGATAATGTGCGCCATGGCCTAAATAAAGATCTTGGCTTTACTGACGCTGACCGTGTTGAGAATATTCGCAGGGTCGGAGAAACTGCGAAGCTATTTGCTGATGCTGGCCTTATTACACTCGTTTCCTTCATTTCTCCTTTTAGAAGCGAACGTCAAATGGCGCGTAACTTGATGGAAGAGAGAGAGTTTCTTGAGGTGTTTGTTGATACCCCACTTGAGATTTGCGAGGAACGCGACATTAAGGGCCTTTACGCGAAGGCTAGAGCCGGTGAGATTAAGAATTTCACCGGAATTGATTCCGCTTATGAAACTCCGGAAAATGCTGAAATAATAATCGAAGGAGGCAAGCTTTCAGTAGAAGCTGCTGCGGATGTCATTATCGAGACCCTAAAAGAAAAAGGGATTATTTAAAGAGTTTAAAATAAGTCAGCGATATCACTCTATCGCTGGCTTTTAACTCATCAATGACAATAGGTAAGCGCCGTACCCGCTTTTCATTAAGGGCGCAGCTAGTGCTTCTAATTGGTCTTCGTTGATATAGCCTTTTTGAAATGCGATTTCTTCAGGACATGCTATTTTGAGACCCTGACGTTTTTCAATTGTCTGAACGAACGAAGATGCCTCCATTAAGTTATCGTGTGTTCCCGTATCCAGCCAAGCGCTTCCACGCCCTATAAATTCCATATGCAACTGGCCTTGATCAAGGTACAGGCGGTTCAAATCAGTAATTTCTAACTCTCCTCGCACGCTCGGCTTCAATGCTTTTGCCATTTCAACAACTTGATTGTCATAAAAATAGAGCCCTGTGATCGCAAAATTGGATTTTGGAATTGCCGGCTTTTCCTCGACCCCTATAACCTTACCGTTTTGATCGAATTCAGCGACACCGTATGCGGTTGGGTTTGAAACATGATAGCCAAAGACTGTAGCCCCTTCTTTCCTATTCTTAGCACTCTCAAGCAATTGCGTGAACTGCGCTGCGTAGAAGATATTATCTCCCAGAATTAAAACGGAAGGATCATCGCCCACATGGTCTTCACCAATGATAAAGGCCTGAGCTAAACCATCTGGCGAAGGTTGTGCTGCGTACGTAATCTCTATTCCCCACCTGTGCCCATCACCTAGCAATCTTTGGAACAACGATTGTTCTTCAGGAGTCGTAATAATTAAAATTTCCCGAATTCCAGCAAGCATCAACGCGGTTAATGGGTAATAGATCATGGGCTTATCGTAAACTGGCATCAATTGCTTACTAACAGCTAGAGTGAGTGGATGCAGACGCGATCCAGTTCCCCCGGCCAAAATGATACCTTTGTGTGTCATCAATCGTCCCCCTCAGAATCCCCATACCCAATCGGATAATATCCATAAACAATCAAATTTCACTACTTTTAGATTGAAACTTGAAGAGTGTTATTATTCAGCCGATAAATACTATGGAGTTCTTAACAATCCAGAAAGATCTGAAATGAAAAGCGTTATAAATTGGACATTGTCTGAAGACCGTCAGATACCTGATGCTTTGGGATTTGTTGAGATAATATGTAGGAAGAAAAATCAGGCTCGTGCGCATTTATCCCGCCTTCGTATTATTTTTACGACCGACTAAATTTTCATTTTTTCGACAATCATTATCCCCGTCATCAAATCGAGGTGAGCCCCGCCGCCATTCTTGAACAAGGTGATCTCATCACTTGATTGACGCCCTACCCCACCATTACACAGATCCCGGAAGTCGCTCAAAACATCAACCTCTGAAATTACGCCTGAGGACATTGGTATGATTAGCTCTCCTCATCGTCTGCTTCACGCATATCTGGGCGGTAGGCGCCGATTAAATCTACATGGGTGCCGGGAGTAATCCACTCCCCTTTAAGAACAGGTTCCTTTGAAAGTGTCGCTGAGGAAATAATGTCAGCATTGGATGCAGCAACTGCCAGATCATCTGCTACATTTACATTAAAACCTTCACTCTCCAACTCTTTCGCCAAAGACTCGGCTCTTGCTGAACTTCTATTCCAGACGGTAAAAGTATCTAATTCCGGAAAAACATCTCTGTAGGCTTGAAACAGTGATTTGGCGACTGTCCCAGCCCCAACCACGAGATAGGATTTGGCATCCGGCCGTGCAAGGATGCGGGCACCTAACACACTATCGCCTGCCGTTTTCCATTTCGTCACAAGCGGCCCGTCAACTATCGCTTTTAATGACCCGTCATCGCTACTGAAAATGAGCATCGCGCCCTGCACAGAAGGTAACGGCGGGTTTCTTAAACCATTATCAGGGCATACCGTCACTGATTTCAGGGCAATACCAACACCATCAATCCAGGCTGCTCGGCTGAGCAAACTGCGGTCATCTTTACTTAAAAGCAAATCACCAATTTGCGCTTTTTCAAGTCTATGCCCTGCTTCAATAGCGTCAGCGGTTTCTATCCAATTTAGTTTGGAATCCGCATCCTCGTAACTAATGAACTGCATATAAACCTGCCCTGTATTCTACATTTTTTAGCAGGATAGATTTATTATGATCGCTCGGCAAGATGCCTATTTATTTTCCAATAAGTACGTCTTCCAGTGGCGATCCGCATCTTCAATTCTCGCGGCAATGCCCGTGCTTTCCCAACGATCTTTACCGATCTGATGACCAAAGAAATAAAGTTTGCCCTCGTTTATCAACCACACACCCGGATCGATGTCTGATAAATTTCCAAGGCTCATTTGATTGGAGCAATGCCCGCCATATTGAGGAGAATATTTGTCAGGATTGGCTGCGAAAAGGTCGCGGCTTTTTACGTCGGCAAACTGCCACTTAGCTCCCTTCCACTGAAAACTAAATGTCTTGGTGCCTTTCTTCGCGGTCCCATCTGTGAAATAGCCCGAACTATCATACCCTTGAAGGGCAAGGCTATTAAAATAACCAGTGTTAATTTCTTCAAATGCACTAGCTGACAACGGAAAAAGGATAAGAAACGTGACAAGAACATATCGCAAAATTTTGAGAGACATAAGCATTCCTCTGCTATAGGTCCCTCAAAATTCACGAATTCGGACTGTTTGTTAAATCACTTTATTGTCAGAGGAGTTCATCCGCGTTGACGATCATAACCTAAATTGGAGGCAAGCCAGCGCTCCGCTTGTTCAACCGACACATTCTTGCGTTTGGCATAATCTTCCACCTGATCTTCAGCAACTTTACCAACACCAAAATATCGAGCGTCGGGGTGAGAGAAATAATATCCTGAAACGGATGACGCTGGCATCATCGCAAACCCTTCAGTAAGCTCCGCGCCAATTCGCTTCTCCACGTCCAACAACTCGAACAAACCAACTTTTTCAGAATGATCTGGACATGCAGGATATCCCGGTGCAGGCCGAATACCACGATAGTTTTCACGGATCAAATCGTCATTAGAAAGAGCTTCTTCGGCATCATATCCCCAAAGTTCCTTTCGAACTTTTGTGTGCATATATTCTGCTGTTGCTTCTGCAAAACGATCGGCAAGAGCCTTCAATAGAATACTGCTATAATCATCATAGGTTTTTGCAAATTCTGCCAATTGATCTTCAATACCGAGCCCACTCGTCACCATAAAGGCACCAATATAATCAGGGATACCTGTATCCTCAGCTGCAATGAAATCGGCTAATGAATGATTTGCTCGCTTGTTCTTCCTGCTCATTTGTTGGCGCACAAAACAGAACCGATGAAGCTCACTCGTTCTGCTTTCATCTCTATAGAGAACAACATCATCACCGTCCTTAGCCGCCGGAAAGAACCCCACGACCGTTTTAATCGTCAGCCACTTTTCACTGATAATTTTGGCAAGCATATTTTGAGCGTCATTATAAAGCTCAGTTGCAGTCTCGCCAACGATCTCATCATCCAGAATTTTGGGGAAATGCCCTGCGAGCTCCCATGTTCTGAAAAAAGGCGACCAATCGAAATACTCGACTATCGTAGAAGGGTCTATATCGTCAAATTGCTGAACGCCCAAAAACTGAGGTTTCGGAGGTTGATATCCCTCCCAGTTTACCTTTGCAGAATTTGCACGTGCATCTTCGATACTGCACTGTGCGTCTGGTTTGGCTTTGCGATAATAATTATCGCGAACTATCTCATATTCAGCTTTAATATCGGCAACCAGTTTCTCGCGATTATCTCGACTTGTAAGCTGAGTCGCAATACCAACTGCGCGTGAAGCATCCGTCACGTAGATAGTTGAGCCTTCATAATTGGGGGCAATTTTAAGAGCTGTATGTACCTTTGACGTTGTCGCACCGCCAATCAGCAGTGGCACTTGGAAGTCGTCCCGCTGCAGCTCAGCCGCAACAGTTGCCATTTCTTCGAGTGAAGGGGTAATCAATCCACTAAGGCCGATAATATCGACATTCTCAGCTTTGGCCGTTTCAATGATCTTGCTGTACGGCACCATCACGCCGAGGTCGATGACTTCGAAATTATTACATTGCAAAACAACGCCCACAATGTTTTTCCCAATATCATGCACGTCTCCCTTAACTGTCGCTAAGAGGATTTTACCCTTTGCGTTGCTTTTGCCGCTTTCCGCCTTTTCTTCCTCAATGAAGGGAAGCAAATGGGCCACAGCCTGTTTCATAACCCGGGCACTTTTCACCACTTGCGGCAAAAACATTTTGCCGTCCCCAAACAGATCGCCGACAATGTTCATTCCGTCCATTAAAGGACCTTCAATGACCTCAATTGGTCGGTCAACTGTTAAGCGTGCCTCTTCGGTATCCCCTACGATATATTCTGAAATACCTTTAACCAACGCATGAGCAAGCCGTTCGCCAACTGTTCCTTCACGCCACGATAGGTCCTGTACTTTACTCGTTTTTTGGCCAACCGCCTCTTCTGCAACTTCAAGTAATCGCTCTGTTGCATCTTCCCGTTTGTTAAGGACCGCGTCTTCAACACGCTCTCGAATATTTTCGGGAATATCAGAGTAAACAGCCAACTGACCCGCATTTACAATCCCCATATCCATACCAGCTTTTACAGCGTGATAAAGAAAGACAGCATGCATTGCCTCGCGCATCGGATTATTCCCGCGCAGAGAGAAAGACATATTACTGACACCACCACTTATCTTCGCATGGGGCAGGTTCGCTTTAATGTACTTAGTGGCCTCAATATAATCGTTCGAGAAATTACTATGCTCTTCAATGCCGGTTGCTATCGGGAAAACATTCGGATCAAAAATAATGTCCTGAGGTGGAAAACCAACGACTTCCGTAAGTATCTTGTAGGATCGTTCACAAATTTCGATCATCCGCTGTTTACTATCAGCTTGCCCGTCCTGATCAAACGCCATGACAATTGCTGCGGCACCATAACGCCGGATCTCACGCGCATATTTGATGAATTCTTCTTCTCCCTCTTTCAAGGAAATTGAATTCACAATGCATTTACCCTGCACAGTTTTCAAACCGGCTTCTAATACATCCCATTTCGAACTATCAATCATCAAGGGTACACGGCTAATATCAGGTTCCGATGCAATCAGGTTAAGGAACGTCGGCATTGCGGTTTGAGCTTCCAGCATGGCGTCGTCCATGTTGACATCGACAACCTGCGCTCCATTTACAACTTGGCTCCTCGCCACATCTAGCGCGGCATCATATTCACCGTTCATGATCAGTTTTTTAAATTTGGCAGACCCAGCAACGTTGGTTCGCTCCCCTACATTCACAAACCCAACCGTCTCATCTAAATAAAGTGGCTCCAAACCACTCAAACGGCACATTGTATCTGTTACGGGGATGACTCTTGGCGTTGTAACTTTGAGCGCTTCTACAATAGCCTTGATATGTTCAGGACGCGTGCCGCAACAACCACCGACTATATTCACCAAACCACTCTCAGCAAATTCCGCGAGCATTTCAGCCATATATTCAGGCGTATCATCATATTCGCCAAGTTCATTAGGAAGACCCGCATTTGGATGAACACTAACGCCAGTGTCTGCAATTGAAGACACAGATTGTACGTGTGGGCGTAAATCCTTGGCCCCAAGCGCACAGTTAAAACCGATTGAAATGGGTTTTACGTGTGAGACGGATGCCCAGAAAGCTTCTGCAGTTTGTCCTGAAAGTGTCCGGCCAGAGGCATCGGTAATTGTTCCCGACACCATGACAGGATAGCGAACTCCGACTTCATCAAAGTAGCGTAAAACTGCATAGATCGCTGCTTTACAGTTAAGCGTATCAAAGATCGTCTCGATCAGAATAATATCTGATCCACCATCGATTAGCCCGCGAAGAGCCTCATCATAGGCTTCGACCAATTGGTCAAAAGTAACGTTCCGAAAACCCGGATCATTCACATCCGGAGAAATTGAGGCTGTTCGGTTGGTCGGACCAAGCACTCCGGCAACAAACCGCGGCTTTTCTGCCGTCTTCGCGGTCCATCTATCAGCGACTTTACGGGCTAGTTTAGCGCCTTCAAAATTCAAACGGTAGACTTCCGCTTCAAGAGCATAATCTGCCTGCGCAATCGAAGTACTACTAAATGTATTGGTTTCAAGTATATCTGCACCGGCGGCCAAAAACTGATCATGAATATCATCGATCACATCTGGACGCGTAACAGTCAGCAGATCGCTGTTACCCTTAAGATCAATTTTTGTATCTTTGAATGCGTCTCCCCGGTAATCGTCCTCTTCAAGGTCAAAAGTTTGGATCATTGTCCCCATCGCCCCGTCAAGCACCAAAATATGGTTCTTCAAGGCGGCTTCAATTTGAACAAAACTTGTAGATTTTTTCATGGGGTACAAACCAATTAATTAGAGACTTGGGTAGGGAACAGCAACTCAGGATTCGATTTTTGGCCGAATACCAAGCGTGTGACATATCGCGTAAACCAGATCAGCACGATTTAGAGTATAGAAGTGAAAATCCGACACCCCGGCTTTTTGCAATATGCGGCATTGCTCTGCCGCGACCATAGATGCCACCAGATTACGAGTAACGGGGTCATCGTCTAGACCTTCGAATAAATGGGTCAGCCATGCAGGAATTTGTGTGCCGCATTGAGCCCCAAATTTTTTGATACTTGAATAACTCGTTACAGGCAAGATACCGGGAATAATGGGTATATTTATGCCATGCGCTTCTGCTCTGTCCAGAAATCTTAAGTAGCTTTCAGGATCGAAAAAGAACTGAGTAATTGCCCGCGTCGCGCCGGCATCTACTTTGCGTTTGAGATAATCAAGATCAGCGATACTGGAGGATGCATCAGGATGAATTTCTGGATAACACCCAACGCTAATTTCGAAATCATGCATTTTTTTCAAATGCTCGATCAACGCTGCTGATCCACTAAATCCGTCACGTCGTGCCACAAACTTATTTTCGCCTTCAGGTGGATCCCCGCGAAGAGCAACAATGTGGCGAATACCTGCATCCCAATAAGCCTCAGCGACTTCTTCAATTTCTCCAACCGATGCGCCAACACATGTTAGATGTGCCGCGGGCGCCAAGTTCGTCTCTTGTCTAACGCGTGCAACAACTTCATGTGTTCGCTCTCGCGTGGTACCGCCAGCACCATATGTCACTGAAATGAAAGTGGGATCCATAGGTGCGAGGCGTTCTAATGTGCGCCATAAGTTTTCCGCCATTTTATCGGACTTTGGGGGAAAAAATTCAAACGACACATTCACAGGATTTCGGCGCCCTGCATTTTGCAAGCGCCCTTCCATCAGACCCTCATGTGAACCGATCGATAACGTCATTTAATAACTCCTAAGGAACTGTTGGCACGGCCCGCTTCTGCCACCCAAATATTTACCGTCAAGGGGTCCCCTTTAAGGACATGTGTAGAGACATTTAGAAATCCAGCGGCCTCACACCACTCCTTGACTTGTTTCAATTCAAAACCAGACTGACGGTGAGCGTGCTCTTCGTTCAATGCGGTAACTTCATGCGGCGCAAAATCAACAATTATCAAAACCCCTTCGGATCGAATAACCCTCCGTGCCTCTTCGATAACAACGGTTGGGCGATCTGCATAATGAAGAACCTGATGAATTACCACCGCATCCTGTGACTGATTAGCCATGGGTAGTGTATACATATCGCCCATGCGAACCTGACAATTTCGCAGCCCTTTTTCTTCAATTGCTGTGCGCGCGTACGCCAACATTTCCCGACTGGTATCTACCCCCACAGCGTATTCAACGCGCGGTCCGAACAATTCGAGGATTCGCCCGGTGCCTGTGCCGATATCAAGAAAGTCCACGATTTCTTTTCCAGAACGTTCCTGATGTTCTCTCATTGTTGCAAGCAAAAAAGATTCGACTTCTTCTTCGTCAACGTGAAGAGAGCGTATTTCGTTCCAACGAGAAGCATTCATTTTGAAATAAGCCGTGGCAGCATCACTACGAGCTTGTTTTATGGTATCAAGTCGTCCTAGATCTCTCGCAACGACCGGGTCAGTTTCTTTTGTTAAATCGACGAGATAGCGCGCCAATAGCGAATTTTCACTTTTGGATGCCAAGCGATAATAAACCCAGCTACCTTCTTGAAAACGATCAATTAATCCAGCTTCACACAGCAATTTTAAATGCCGGGAGACGCGAGGCTGACTCTGCCCAAGTATCTGCAACAGCTCACTTACTGTAAGCTCCGCATGCCCGCAGAGAACCAGCAACCTCATGCGTGTCTCTTCACCCGCAGCTCTCAAACCTTGTAAAAGGTGTTCCATACTTAACCAATCCAATAAATTACCTGATGATATAAACATATATTTATATCTTTGTACATATCTAATTCCTCGCGACTTTTAGGCAACACAGAAATTTTGAAAGAACAAACACTACAATCCGATACTAGCCATTGCATTTTTCGTGTGTTAATAAACTGAACAAGTGTGTTAATTTGATATCGAACGTTTTGTAGTTCGATTTGTCGGTTTGTTTTGTTTTCTAATGATAAAGACTTTTGTAACGTTTAATGTGCTTGTTTACAGAACGTCTTAAAAGCTGTTGGAAAAGAGCTGGGTGAAGAAATGATTTCAAAGAAGTTTAAATCAACACTGGTTAGTAGCTGTGTAGCCATAGCGATGGCAGGCTTGCTTGGCGGGTGTGCGACACCTCCTGGTGATGACACAACAAACGTGACTTACAATGAAGTTCATGATCCGATTGAGCCGTTAAACCGTTACTTTTTCGACGTAAACAACGCTATTGACGCTGTTGCGCTTAAGCCAATAGCCCACATTTACCGGGATGCTTTACCTGAAGGCGTTCAAGAAAGCGTAAGTAACTTCTTACATAACCTTTCACAGCCAATCTACTTTCTGAATAACATTGCGCAAGGCGACTTAGATGGCGCCGGCGACAACATGGGCGCTTTTTTCACAAACACTTTCCTCGGTATCGGCGGATTGTTTGACGTTGCGAAACTAGACACCCAAAATGAAGATTTAGGTCAAACGTTCGCAGTTTGGGGTATCTCTGAGGGTCCTTATTTAGTTCTGCCAATTCTTGGCCCAAATACATCACGCGAAGCTGTAGGTATCGTGGGAGAGTATTTCATAGATCCAGCAAATCTTGTTGCTCGCAACAATGATGTTGCTAATTTTGCCCTTTACCGAGCAGCCGGAAATGTAGTCGATTTCCGCTCGAAGTCGATCGAATCTCTTGATGAAATTGAGAAAAATTCCATCGACTTCTATGCTGCTGTCAGAAGCTTGTACCGTCAGAATCGCAAGAACCTGATTTTGGATGGTAAAGGTGAAATGACCCCTCTTCCCGACATTTCTTTTGAAATGGAAGATGATCAGCCTGCTAGTGATAGCGTATCTCTGCTGTTCGAAGATGATGATGCAACTTCAAAAAAAGCGTCCTCTATCGCAAACTAAGCTGGAGACCCGAGGATGCTAGTTAAAAAACTGATGATCTTGGCTGTCGCAGCGCCATTCTTGGTTACTGCTCCGTTGCTTGTAACGCCTGTATCCTCCGCCTACGCTGAAACGGCTAGAGAAACTTCAGCCATTGGCCTAGTTGAAAAACTGGGAACAGAAGCAGTAAACTTGCTTTCAAATGCTGACGTTTCTGCAGATGACAAACGCGTTGGTTTTACCAAGTTGATTAAAACGAACTTTAATATGCCGCTAATCGGTAGGTTCGTTCTTGGAAAACACTGGAAAAAAGCGAGTAAAGAACAACAAGCCGAATTTCAAAGCTTGTTCCAACAATATATCATCGTGACATACCAAAAACGCATCGGTGACTATGCCGGTGAAAACTTGAAAATTGTTAAAGCCACCCCTTTGAACAAGAAAGAAGTTTTGGTCAACTCTCAAATTCTAAGACCAAAAGGTCCTCCAATCAAACTGGACTGGCGTGTTCGCAACACGAAAAAAGGTGAGCAAAAAATCATCGACATGATAGTTGAAAATGTCAGCATGGCTTTAACCCACCGTGAAGAGTTTTCTTCCGTTGTCAGTCGAAATGGCGGCGAAGTCGAAGGCTTACTTGAAAAACTCCGCAGTCACGTATCGGACGCACCGAAATAACAGGGCGCCTTAGCCCTTTTCAAAACAATATCCAACAGCTCTAACAGTTCGGATCAGATCAGTACCGTCGTTGCTATTTAGTGCTTTTCGCAAACGCCGAATATGAACATCAACCGTCCGATCTTCGACATAAACATTATGCCCCCAAACACCATCTAATAGCTGTTCACGGGTCAAGACACGCCCTGCGCGTTCCATAAAAAAGCGAAGAAGTTTGAATTCAGTAGGTCCTAAATGTAAGTCTAGGCCAGAGCGGTTCACTTTATACGCAACCAAATCCAGGGTTACATCAGCAATAGTGATTGTATCTCCGCTAATATCGGGATTATGCCTCCGAAGAACTGCGCGAATACGTGCTAATAATTCGGCGGGTGAAAATGGTTTTGCCACATAATCGTCAGCCCCAACATCCAATCCACGGATACGATCACTTTCCTCGCCCCGTGCCGTGATCATAATGACAGGTAAATTTCTGTAGTCACTGCTCAGACGAAGACGTCTGCATATCTCTATTCCTGAAATCTTGGGGAGCATCCAATCTAACAACACCATATCCGGCGTCTGCTCTTCAATGCTTAACATTGCCTCTTCCCCATCTTGCGCAGAGCTTACATCGAAACCCTCACTTTCCAGATTATAGCGAAGCAGCTCAACCATAGCCGGCTCGTCTTCAACAATTAGTATTCTCATTTATCACCTTCATTAGTCGAAGACAGAGATAGTTCATTCTCAATCATCGTTGTACTGGTTATATCGGCTTTTGGTCTGGATTCAGTCGGCGTGTTGCCAGTTATTTGATATATAATTATTTCAGCAATATTTGTCATATGATCCCCTATACGCTCAATATTTTTGGCCATAAAGATCAAATGCGTGCAACTTGTAATACTTCGAGGATCCTCCATCATATACGTGAGGAGTTCTCGAAACATACTGTTATAAAGTTGATCAACTTCCTGATCACGCCTCCAAACATCAAGGGCTAAATTTGCATCATTCTGAGCGTACGCCGCCAAGATATCATCAATCATTCGCCGTACAAGTTCACTCATCCGCGGGATCGCTGAAACCATCCGGATTACGGGAGCCTGATTAAGTGCAATGCCCCTTTTCCCCATATTTGCCGCGTAATCAGCAACACGCTCTAGCAAGGATGCCATTTTCAACCCTGAGATAACCAACCTCAAGTCATCAGCTACAGGGTTCCGAAGAGCGAGCAATCTAATTGCCATATTGTCGATGCTCTTTTCAAGCGCATCAATTTCAGCATCGGTTTCAATGGTTCGTTGCGCCAAATCCGTATTACGATCAACAAGAGCGCGAGTAGCAGACTCCAATTGAGATGCTGCCAAGCCACCCATTTCAATAATGGCGTTGCGTATTTCCTGAAGTTCATCGTCAAACGAGCTAACGATATGGTCTGTACTGCCCATAATCTCTATCCTTATACGTGAATCCAAAATTAGCCGAAGCGTCCGGTTATGTAACCTTGGGTCCGCTTATCATTCGGGCTGGTAAAAAGCTGTTCCGTTTCTCCAATTTCAACAATTTCGCCCAAGTGGAAGAAGGCCGTTTTCTGAGATATTCGCGCGGCCTGTTGCATAGAATGGGTGACAATAATAATTGTGTAATTTTTTCGGAGCTCTTCAATAAGTTCTTCGACTTTAGCTGTTGCAATGGGATCAAGAGCAGAACAAGGTTCATCCATCAATATTATATCAGGTTGCACTGCAAGAGCACGTGCGATGCACAAGCGTTGCTGCTGTCCTCCAGAAAGCCCGGTTCCTGACTCGTTGAGAAGATCTTTCACTTCATCCAACAGACCTGCCTTTTCAAGGCTGGCCAGCACGATATCATCCAACTCATCTTTATTTTTGGCGAGCCCATGGATACGAGGTGCATACGCAACATTGTCATAAATTGATTTGGGAAAAGGGTTTGCCTTTTGAAAAACCATTCCAACACGTGCTCGCAGCAAAACTTCATCAACATGAGGTGCATATATGTCTTGCCCGTCCACGGTGATATTGCCCTCTACACGGCAGTTTTCAATGGTATCATTCATGCGGTTCAGACAGCGTAGGAAAGTAGATTTTCCACAACCTGACGGGCCAATCAATGCCGTAATCTGATTTTCCGGAATATCTAGACTGACGCTTTTTAGCGCCCGCTTTTCTCCATAGAAAACACTCACGTCTTTTGCAGAAATTATGGATTTTGTGTCGTTGTATACCGTATTCATATCTTTAGCCAACATTTGCATATCAAATATTCTTTCTACCAACGACGTTCAAATTTTTTGCGCAGCAACACTGCAATTGCATTCATGAAAACAAGAAATCCTAAAAGAACGATAATTGCACCGGATGTCTTCTCGACGAATGCACGTTCTGGGCTATCCGCCCAAAGGAAGATCTGGACCGGTAAGACAGTAGCCGGATCCGTAACGCCACCGGGAATATCTACGATAAAAGCGACCATCCCGATCATCAGAAGGGGGGCCGTTTCCCCGAGCGCTTGTGAAAGCCCAATAATTGTTCCTGTCAGAATACCAGGCATGGATAGAGGCAGCACATGATGAAAGACCGACTGTTGTTTCGATGCTCCCAAAGCAAGAGCCGCATTTCGAATGCTATCGGGCACAGCGCGAATAGAGGCGCGCGCGGCAATAATGATTGTGGGCAACGTCATTAGCGCCAAAGTCAGTCCGCCTACCAGTGGCGCGGATCTTGGCATATGAGCCACATTTAAAAACAACGCCACACCTAACAACCCGTAAACGATTGAAGGAACAGCGGCCAAGTTGTTGATATTAACTTCGATCAAGACTGTAATTTTGTTCTTTGGCGCAAATTCTTCCAAATAAATCGCCGACATCAGACCAATTGGAAAAGAAATAATAAAGGTAATCAACAATGTGTAGAGAGAACCTACCAAGGCCCCCATTATACCAGCAACTTCCGGCTCACGGCTGTCGCCACCTGTAAAAAAACGCTTATTAAAGACGGTTTGAATAGCATTATTTGATTGCAATTGATCAAACCATTTTATCTCTATGTCTTTAACACGCCTGTCCTCTTCAGACACATTCCGAGAGATATATCCTTTACTAAACATATCAATATCATCACTGGCAGTTAGCTCAACCGAGGACGTCGTACCGATCAAATCTGGATCTGAAATCACCAGATCCCGGAACTCCTGTACTGCGCCTTTACTTATAAGACCAAAAAGGGCTCTAAGATCTTTGCGAGTACTCACATCGGGAAATTCTTTTCGAAGGGCTTCTCTGATCAGTGTTCTGTATGAGGCTGCTTTAAGTGTTTTATGATCCCGTGCCCCCTTAGGATCAATAATCGCCTCACTAAACGTCACATCCAGAGTAATCGTAGTCTGAATAAATGCGGTGTAGCCTCTACCAATAATACTCACCAACAAAGTTGCGAGCATTACCAGGGCAATTACGATGGCAGACAGACCCAAACGTTTGAACCTACGTTCTGAACGATGGCGCCTTGCAAGCTTCTCCATAGCATCGTCCGTGACCCAACTTACTTTTTCTTTGAGCTCTTGAGTATCAGTCATACTTTTCTCTATATTTTCGGACAACCAACAAGGCGATCACATTCAAACACAGCGTGATTACAAAAAGAGTGAGGGCGAGGGCAAAAGCTGCAAGTGTTTTTGCACTATCAAACTCCTGATCTCCAACCAGTAGTCCGACGATTTGCACGGTTACTGTAGTGACGGCTTCAAGTGGGTTCGCTGTTAGGTTAGCGGCAAATCCTGCAGCCATTACAACGATCATCGTCTCTCCGATGGCACGACTCATTGCCAGCAAAATCGCACCGACAATCCCTGGAAGGGCTGCAGGAATGATAACTTTAAGAACAGTTTCTGACTTAGTGGCACCTAGACCGTATGAGGCATCCCGAAGGTTTTGCGGAACGGCCATAATAACGTCATCGCTTAGAGAAGATATAAACGGGATGATCATCATCCCCATCACAACACCTGCGGCAAGGGCACTTTCCGTTACCACGTCAAGTCCAATTGCAGTTCCGACATCTCTGAAGAATACGCCCACAGTGAGGGCCGCAAAAAAACCGTACACAACTGTTGGAATACCAGCCAGTATTTCCAGTATCGGTTTAACCGTCGCCCTAAAACGCCGACTGGCATATTCAGTCATATAGATGGCACTCATCAATCCAAGAGGGACTGCGACGATCATTGCAATGAATGTAATTAGCATCGTCCCCGTGAATAAGGGCACAGCGCCAAAAGAGCCCGAAGACCCTACTTGGTCAGCCCGCATTGCTGTTTGGGGGCTCCAGTCTAATGCCAAAAAGAACTCGGAATAAGGAACTTTTTCAAAGAACTGTATCGTCTCAAACAACAAGGACAACACAATACCTACAGTCGTAAAAACGGATAATGTCGAGGCCAGAAGCAGGGCAGCATATACACACCGTTCTAGAGACTTTCTAACGCGAAGCTTAGGGTTTATTTCTCGGATTGCCATATACAATCCTGCTGCCGCTCCTAGCATGATCAGAGCAGGGAAAACCACCTTATCAATCTGCTGAGCGATGCTGCCATCTGCATCAATAGGTAAAAAAGAAAAAACCAACCAGAGTATGAACAACATTGCAGGCGGGAGCACTCCCCATACGACCACAAAGAGACCAAATTGATGGGGATTTCCTGAACTCAAATATCTTACAGGCAAGGGTGCCGATAAGGCTTTTTTCGATCCATACCAATATCCCGTGGCACACATGGCAAGCAGTAGAATTATGAGTGGTAAAATACTCATGGGTTTACTTTTTCCTTTGATCTCTATTCAAAAGAAGGGCGGATGATTGCCCATCCGCCCAAAATATGATTACATCATTTTCAGATTTGTTAGCGAAGTCGCTTGCTTCCGGATTGCTGTCCGCTCTTCTTTTGAAAGAGGGATCAGACCTTTATCCGTAAGGTAGCCAAACTCGCCGAAGGCATCTTCACTTGTGAATTCTGCGATAAATTCTTTGATACCAGGAACTTTACCAACATGTGCGTTCTTCACATAAAAATATAAAGACCGGGAAATGCCATACGCGCCTTTTGATATATTTTCAAAAGTTGGCTTTACACCCTCAATAATTCCGCCCTGAATACGATCTGAATTTTGGTCGAGAAAGCTAAAGCCGAAAATGCCAACTGCGTTTGGGTTAGCAACAAGCTTTTGAACAATCAGATTGTCGTTTTCACCGGCCTCAATATAAGCGCCGTCCTCACGAACCGTATGCGCAATAACTTTAAACGCTTTTTTGTCGGATTTTCGAAGTGCTTTCAGACTTGGGAACTTTTTCGCGCCGCCTTCCATGGCAAGTTCAACAAATGCATCCCGAGTTCCAGAGGTAGGAGGTGGACCAAGCACTTCAATTTTTGTATTTGGGAGAGATGGATCAATATCTTTCCATGTTCTATATGGATTGGCGATCAAGCTACCATTTACGGGAACTTGCATAGCAAGAGCCAAGAAAATTTGCTTTTTTGTCAATCTTATAGGCGCTGTCGTTTTAGCGTTCGCCAAAACAATGCCATCAAAACCAACTTTCACTTCTGTGATATCGGTAATGCCAGCTTTTGCACATTTTGATACTTCAGATTTTTTGATACGACGTGAGGCGTTTGTGATATCGGGATGTGCATCGCCAATACCTGAGCAAAATAATTTCAATCCGCCGCCTGAACCAGTGCTTTCGACAACTGGTGTTTTGAAATTTCCTTTGTTACCGAAAGTTTCAGCGACGGTTGTTGAAAATGGAAATACTGTTGAAGAGCCAACGATCCTGATCTGATCACGAGCGGCAGCCTGGCCAACGATTGCGACTGTCGCGATGACAGCTAGTCCGAGAGTTTTCTTTAGCACGTCTATTCTCCGTTTTGTGAACGACAGTATCTTCTGTCGATATACGGACAATGCCGCCTCACAATTACGGAATTACTACACTAATGTGACACTATTGTTACGGCCCCTACTTCCCCGCATTTCTGCCCTTTCTATATCAAATTTTGGGAAGCTTGACTGTAAAAATAGATCCTTTGCCTACAACCGAGTCAATTTCAAGCTGCCCGCGGTGACGACTCACAATATGTTTAACAATTGCAAGACCCAGCCCAGTGCCACCGATTTCCCGACTGCGGTTTGTATCTACGCGATAGAAGCGTTCTGTCAGACGTGGAAGATGTTCCGGAGAGATCCCCTCCCCTTGATCAGCGATTGAAACGTGAACATCATTACCTAATAACTTAAGTTTCACGGCAACGGATGTCTGTTCCCGGCCATATTTCAGGGCATTATCAGTTAAATTTGTGAAAACCTGAAACAGTTGATCAGGCTCACCTATAACAGTTATTGGATCGAGAGAAAGGTCCAGATCTATTCTTTTCCCCAAATCTGCGGCTTTGCTTGTAAGCATATGAGTTACTGAGTCCAGCAACTCATTAAGGTTCACCTGTTTCGATGGACGTGTGTGCTCCTCCATTTCAATTTGAGACAATGAAAGAAGATCATCAATCAAGTGCGACATCCTGCTTGATTGGGCCTGCATAATATCCAGAAATCTCGCCTGCGCCTTTACGTCTCCAGAGGCTGGCCCTAACAAGGTCTCAATTGAACCGACCAATATTGCAAGAGGCGTCCGAAGTTCATGACTGGCATTTGCAATGAAATCAACACGCATTTGTTCTGTTTTTCTTGCAACAGTCAAATCATGTAGAGTTATGA